>Ga0209535_1002359_pt1 | contig 12321 bp, 11 predicted proteins | sample LinPmetageLP28_FD_184041 | JGI IMG/M metagenome (GOLD analysis project Ga0209535, IMG submission 184041) | Marine viral communities from the Pacific Ocean - LP-28 (SPAdes) (version 2) | ecosystem: Environmental > Aquatic > Marine > Oceanic | place: Pacific Ocean | collected 2009-08-22
TATGATTGGTCAGCTGACGCAGCTATCAACTTAGATATCACTATTGCAATGGATTATTGTATATTAAACTTTTAATTACCCAACCCTCCATACCTTTGAGAATGGTGCCTATTTTGGCACCATTTTTGTTTTTTATATATTTATATCCGTAAAAAAATAAGTTATTAAGTATGGAAGAAAAAGTTACAGAATCAAAATTTAAATTCCCAACCGAAGTTGTTGAATTACCATCTAAAGGATTAATTTATCCTAAGGATAACCCATTATCTTCTGGTAAAATAGAAATGAAATATATGACTGCCAAAGAAGAAGATATTTTAACTAATACTAATTATATTCAAAAAGGTATTGTATTAGATAAATTAATAGAAGCCTTAATAATATCTAAAGTAAATTATAATGATATAATTACAGGAGATAAAAATGCTTTATTGATAGCATCACGTGTATTAGGTTATGGTAAAGAGTATAGTTTTAGAACTACAAACCCAACAACAAACAGATTAGAAGAATTTGAAATAGATTTAACTACATTGGAAGATAAAAATTTAAGTCTTAAAGATTTAAAAGAAAAAGGTATAAATGAATTTGAATTTATTTTACCCCACTCTAAAACATCACTTACATTTAAATTATTAACACATGGTGATGAAAAAGCTATTGATAGAGAAATAGAAGGTTTAAAAAAGATTAAAAAAGATTCTAATCCTGAATCTACTACTAGATTAAAACACATAATAACATCAGTAGAGGGAGATAGAGAAAAGAAAACAATTAGAGAATTTGTAGACAATTATTTATTAGCCAGAGATTCTAGAGCTTTACGTCAAGAAATTGTAAGGGTAGCTCCAGATGTGGAAATGGTATACACTGGTGAAGATGTGAAGGAGGGCATCAATATACCAATTGATACTACCTTTTTTTGGCCTGACGCAAGAATATAGATCTGGTTTATTTTCTCAAATCCACGAAATAGTATTTCATGGTCAAGGTGGTTATGATTGGCATACTATATACAATATGCCTATTTGGCTTCGAAAATTTACTTATAAAAAGTTAGAAGAACATTATAAAAATAAAGAAGAAGCTCAAAATAAACAAACCAATACATTAAAAAACGATTCAAAAATACATAAGCCGGATATAAATCCATCTAATGTATATAATAGTTCAATGCCTACTAAAAAGTAGGCATTTTTTATATTTATATATGATAAAACATAATAAATGGCATCAAAACAAGACGTAAAAAACGCCCAGGATTTAAAAAACCTCTTAACGGATATTAAAAATCTTAGAGGAGATCAAATCTCTATGACTGCTGGGTCTGTTGATTCTATAAAAGAAATATTAAAGATTAATAAAGAAAGTTCTGAATTTGATAGAGATTTATTAAAAAATGCTAAGGATTTAAATAAAACTTACCAGGATAATATAGCAAATATAGGTAATCTAAATAGATTAAATATATCAAGAGGAAAATTATTGGCTAAAATCAATAAATTTGAAAGGCAAAATAATGATTTACAGAGTAACCTTACTAAAACTCAACGAGATCAACTTGATTTAGCCAAAATTCAAAATGGATTAGTTGTAGCTTCATTAATTAAACAAAGAGATTTGGCTAATGAAATTGATGAAGGTAGAGATCTTGAAGGTAAAAAGGTAACAGAATTATTAAATGAAAAAAAGAAATTAGCAGATTTAGAAAAAGATAGAGATGACATTTTAAGTAATCAACTAGATGACACTACTAGATTAATTTTCTTTAATGATACATTAATTGAACAAAATAGGACACAATTAGATAATCAAACAAAAATATCTAAACAATTTGCAGGTACTCGTGATTTTTTAAATATATTAGGGGCTATACCAGGGTTAGGGAGTGCAGCTAGTGATGCTTTAGAAGATATAGAAAAAATACTTAAAGATACTAATGGTGAAATTAGTGATTTAGAATCAATAGATATAATAGCAGGTTCTTTAGGTAAATCTTTACTTTCACCAACCATATTAATTTCAGGACTTTTTGCTCAATTATTTGCTTCATTTTCTAAAATTAATGAAGAACAAGTTAATTTAACAAGAAATCTAGGAGAAGCATTACCTGCTGCATCAACTTTATCAGGAGAGTTTTCAACTCAAGCTGATGTATTAAAAACAGCTAATGCTTTAGTAACCCAATTTGGACTTAACATTAATGCTTTATTTAGCCCAGCAACTTTAGGACAAGCATCAGACTTAGTTGAAGCTGTAGGATTAACTGCAGAACAAGCTGGAAGATTAGCATTTTTTAGTGAATTAAATAATCAAAATTTTGAAGAAATATTAGATAGGTCTATATCATCAATAAACCCATTATTATCTCAAAAACAAATATTAGAACAAGTTGGTCAAATTTCTTCATTTATAGCAATAAATTTTGATAATCAAGTAGATGCCATAGTTAGAGCAGCTTCAGCTGCAAAATCATTAGGTTTAGAGTTAAACCAAGTAAATAGTATAGCAGATAATCTTTTAGATATTGAATCTTCTATTGCTGCTGAATTTCAAGCTGAATTACTTACTGGAAAACAAATTAACTTAGAAAGAGCAAGGTTTTTTGCTTTAACCAATAATTTAGCTGGTCTTACAGAAGAAATAGGAAAGAACCAAGAATTAATCAATTCATTTACTACAGGTACTAGAATTGAACAACAGGCAATAGCAGAAACTTTAGGTTTAGATGTTGAAGCATTATCCAATATGGTTAATCAACAAAATGCCTTAAATAAAATGTCTGCAGTTGATAGAGAAAGCAAAAGATTATCTGATTTAGAAACTTTAAAAAACCAAGAATCAATAGGTAAATCACTTCAAAAAATAACAGAATTATCAGCAGTATTAATTGAACCTATTTTAAGAGCTACATCAAGTATTTTAAAAGTAGTTAATTTAATGGTAGAAGGATTTTATGAGTTAAGGGCTCCCTTAGCTGCTGCCGCTTTTTCTGCTGCTATTTTAAAAGGTAATTTAATAATGTCTGCTATTGGTGCATTCTTTACAGCGGCATTTAGTGGAAATATAGCAAAAGTTTTAGGAGGTTTAGCAGTTGCAGGACTTGGAGCTGGAATAATTAGTAGACAAATTAAACAAAGTGCTACACCTATGGCTACAGGTGGTATAGTAACCTCTCCAACTTATGCATTAATTGGAGAAGCAGGACCTGAAGCGGTTATACCATTAAGAGGTGGAAGAAACTCTATGTTATCATCTGGTGATATTAATGCTATCGCAAAAGCAGTAAGAGACGGAGCATCACAAGCACAAATTAACTTAGATGGTGGTAGGGTATCAAATAGATTACAACCATCATTAGCAGTTAATACAAGAAAATATAGTATTTAAATATTTATAACCAGCAAAAACAAATAAATTATAATATGGCACATTTTGCGGAAATAGATGAAAATAACAATGTTATTAACGTAATTGTTGTTAATAATGATTCTTTATTAGATGAAAATAACGCAGAACAGGAGAATAATGGAATAGATCTTTTAGAATCTATATATGGACATAGGAATTGGGTTCAAACGTCTTATAATACGTTTGGAGGAACACATTATGATGATGATGGAAGCCCAAGTGATGATCAATCTGGTTCTTTTAGAAAAAATTTCGCAGGATCCGGTAGTTCCGTATGGGATAGTTCTAGAGATGCTTTTTACTTTAGACAACCTTATCCTAGTTGGACATTAAACGAAACAACATGTAGATGGGAGTGTCCTGCAGAATTTCCAGATGAACAATTTCAAAGTGGAAGCGTTGTAATGTGGAATGAAGATACACAACAATGGGATATTACTTAATTAATTAAAAAATTTAAAATAAAATGGCAATACCAGGTTCAGGACCCTTATGTTTAAGAGCAACAATTAACCAAGAAGTAGAGGGAAATAGTACAGATAATAATGTTTCTTTAAGAAGCTTATCTTCAACAGCAGGTTTTTCTTCACCTGATGCTATGAGTGAATTTTACGGATATGATCCAATAACAATGGACTTTTTAGTATTAGCTGGAGGTGCCGGAGGTGGACGAGGTGGTGGTGGTTCTGGAGGTATGAGAGTTTCTTATGGATCTACATCTGGTAGAGGATGTGGAGCTGAAGATGGAATTACAGTAGCACCAGGTACATATACAATAGCAATTGGAGCTGGTGCAACAGGATATAGCCCTAGAGATATAGGTAACCCACAACCACTATGGGGTTGTAATGGTGTAAACTCTTATATCTGTCATCAAGGATCATCTGTAATTTGCTCTGCAGGAGGAGGAGGAGGTGCAATATATGGACAACCGGGTCCTAATAGAGCCCCTGGACAAAGTGGAGGATCAGGTGGTGGTGGTATTGTTGTAGGTTTTTATAATGACCAAGGAAGTGCTGGAGGAGGTGGAGGTGCAACCTGCCAAGGATTTAATGGAGGAGGTGTCCCAGGAGGTGGTGGGAGATATAATGTTGCTCAAGGAGGAGGAGGTGGAGGTGTTGGTGCCGCTGGTGGTACCCCTTCAAATTCATATTCTCAATCTCAACCTGGAAATGGACCTGGTGGAGCTGGTTTATCAATAGACATTACTGGAACTGGTGTCACATATGGTGGTGGTGGAGCAAGTAATTGTAACGTACCTAACGTAAATGGTGTACCTGGAGGATCAGGTGGAGGTGGATGTGGAGGTTATAATACTGGAGGAGCTGGTGGAGGTGCATTAGGTGGCGGAGGTGGAGGTGGTGTCGCTCAAAATCCCCAAACTGCTAGTAGTGGTGGCTCTGGATTAGTAGTACTTAGACTCCCTACTTCTGCTTATAGTGGAACTACAACAGGATCACCTCAAGTAACAACAAGTGGTACCGATACAATATTACGATATACAGGCGCAGGAACTTATGTTCATTCATAAATAAAAATTAATATTATGGCAATTTTAGGAACACAAATAACATCTACTTTAGGTACAAAAGGTGAAACACAAAATAATTTAGATAAATTATCTAACTCTCAATTACACGATGAGTATTCTATTAATGGTAACCCAAATATAGATAATAAACCAGTCCCATCTGCATTAGATTTAGATGGTATAACACCTTCAAAGTACGTAGATAACTTACCAAAATAATGTTAAAAGATCTAACATCTAATCTTACCGACTTAAGGTATGATAAAGATATTAGAGGTGGTGGTTTTTCAGGGCAACCTTTTATAAAAAGAACTGCCCCTGCTACTACTGACCAACTAAATTCTTTATCTACAGAAGCTCTTAGTTTGGATTACCCAATTAGAGGTGGTTCATATGAAGAACTTGCTGCTAGAGAAGACTTTGCTAGGATTGATAGGTTTTTATTATCTTACCCACAAGGTAAAGCATTTTTAGATAAACAAAAAGGATTAATGTTTTCTAATCCTAATATAGAGTCAGGTAAATCAGGTGGTTTTTCAAATACTAGAGCATATAGTGATGGAAGAAACTTAATGACGCAGATCGCTGAAGGAGGAACTGGTTTTCATCACCCAAATGCAGGAACAACTGTTCAAGATTTAGAATTTGCACAAAACAAATATGAATATGTTGTTTCTCATAAATCAACAAAACAAAATAGGTTAGTTAGCTTAACTACTTTTAAAATTAATAATAGAGCTACAGGTGAAAGCCCTTTTGATAGTGCTATAGCAAGTGATTTAGGGATTAATACATTTAATGATGGAGAATTATTTTTCTATGTAGGTGGACCAGGTTCTGTTTATGGATTAGGAAGTACAATAATTAAGAGAGCTACAAATAGTTTAGGTGCCCCTATTAATACACAAAATGCTCCAACATTTATAGGACCTAATTTTACAAGAGATGTAAAAGGTAATATTATTCAAGCTAGACCTATAACAGAAATTAATTTCTCTAATTTATTAGGATTATCTTCTGTATTTAATATTACTGAAAGTAAAAATAAAATAGAAAATGGAGATATAGGTACTTTAGCTCAACAAAATTCTGGTGATTATATTAGAGCAAATTCAAACCCAAACCAAGATGTTGTATTATTTAATAACTTTATGGGTTATGATGCAATTAAAAGAAGACAACAATCATTACCTGGAACTTTAGGAGTTACCGATTTTAGAAATGATGTACTTGATTCGAGTGGTATAGCTAAAAGTGATTATACTAATAATAATATTACTACTAGAGTTGGTATAGGAAATCCTGGAGCTAGGCCTGCTAACCTAAGAACAAATATAAATGATGTATTTGCAAGTGGGCAAGATTCAATTAATTTAACAGATGTTAAGGATAGAACTGATGCTGATGGTATTGGTGGTACAAAATCCCCATTCCCTAAAGATTTAATTAAGTTTGCTTTTGAAACTATAGATAATGATAATACAACTAGTACTAAAGCAACATTTTTTAGAGCATTTTTAAGTGGATATAATGATAGTCATAATGCTGAATGGACACCAAGTCGTTATGCAGGTAGAGGAGAAAATTTTTATACATACCAAGGTTTTGATAGAACAGTTAATTTTAATTTTAAAATAGCTGCACAATCAAAACAAGAAATGAAATTTTTATATAGAAAATTAAATTACTTATTATCTACTTTATATCCAAGTTATAGTTCATCAGGGTTTATGAGAGGTAATATTACTAAATTAACTATAGGTGATTTATTTGTTAGAACACCTGGTATATTAGAATCATTACAATTAAGTGTTGATGATCAATATGCTTGGGAAATAGCAATGGGAGATGAAAGTAAAGATATGTTAGAAACACCACAAATAATGGATATAGGGGTTCAATTTAAACCAATACTTAATGTTTTACCTCAAACTTCATTTACCTCAACTAATCAAGTTAATACACCAATACTATTGACACAATTAAACAATAAGTATCTAGGTGGTAGAGGGGGTAGAGTGGGTACAGTTGAAGTAGGACAAGGGTCATTTGGAGCACCATTAGATTAATATGGCAAGAAGATACGAGAACATAGAAACATACACTACAGATAATGGTAAAGTAATTTACTTACCAACTAAATATCCTTCTGTTGCTACTTCAAATGATGATTTTTATATTATAACTCAAGCTACAGATAGACTAGATTTAATAGCTAATGATTTTTTTGGTGATTCTACATTATGGTGGGTAGTTGCAATGGCAAATGATTTACCTGGTGATTCACTATTTACACCACCTGGTTTTCAATTAAGAATACCTGGTAACTTAAGTAATGCTGTTCAGGAGTTTAACGATTTAAATTCTTAAAATGTTATGGCTATTGGAAAAAAATCCACCTTTAAAAATATTGTAGGTTCAGGATTCCCTGATTATATTAATACTCAAATAAAAAAAAGAGGTGAAACTCTTTTTAATAAAAATAGAGACAATAAAACCCTACAATTTTTAACTAATAGAAATATTTTCTTTAGATTAAGTTCTAGTGTTAATATAGGAGATTCTTCTGCTTTAGCTAGAAATAATGTTTTACAAGGAGGTACTTTAAATAAAGATAGGACATTAAAAAAAGGATTTAGTGAAACTTATAAAAAAGGTACAGATGATGATTTAGGTTTTAAACCCATGCCTGGTATTGTTAATGTATCAATTGGTACAGGAGGTAAATGGCAAACTTTAATGCAAGCAGATATAGAATTTGTCTGTTATGATTTAGGGCAATTAGATACAATGACTAAACTTTATATGAGTTTAGGATGTAGTGTATTTTTAGAATGGGGACATTCAAATTATATTAAAAATGATGGTACTTTTGAATCAAATCCTTCCCTTATTAATTTTTTTGGAATAAATGATAGAGATGATTTATTAAAAAAAGCTACACTTAAAAGAAAAAATACACAAGGTAATTATGAATGTTTATTAGGTAAAGTTTATAATTTTGATTGGACAGCTAATAATGATGGTTCTTATAATTGTAAAATACAAGTAATGGGTTCTGGTGGTATAGTTGAATCCTTAAAAATAAATACAGCTGGTGCTACTAATTTTGATATTTTTACAGATGAAACAGACGAATCTTATGGAAATTATACTTCTTATTTAGAAAGTGCACTATCAGGAATTAAAGGTTTTATTATAAGAGCATCTGATGCAATAAAAAGTTTAAGACTCTCTCAATCTATAGGTAGTGATACAAATCTTAGCAACCAATTTGTTGAAGTTGAATTAAGTAGTTTTGTATATATATCAAACAAACGGGAAACAAAAACTTATGGGGAATATCTAAATGGATTATTCGAAAAAACTAAATATAAAGGTCCTAAGTTTGTCGAAGATAACATACAAAGTGATAATATAAATGTTAAAAAAGGAAATGCTCATCAATTTATTTCTGGTTATGATACTGAAATACCTAATATTAGTAGTAATTTATATAAAGCATATTCAACCCAATCCACTATTGACGATTCAAAAGAACCTTTACACTATATTACATTAGGACATTTATTTACATTAATCCAACATTTTGGAATTTTTTCTGAAGGTACAAAAGATAATTCTAAACCTGTAGTATATTTAGATTATAATCCTGAAAATACAATAATTAAAACCCCTTCTTTAAGAGCTAGCATAGATCCTTCTAAATGTTTAATCCCCTATACTACTACCCTAGAATATCAAAATTTCTTTTTTAATAATATATTCACTAACTATCCCATTTTAGAAAGTGCAAATATATTAACTTCTGAAGCTTTTCCTAGGAATATACCCTCTTTTGAAGGTAAATTATTTAATATTTTAATTAATATAGATTTTGCTATTAATACTTTAAAAGGATTATCTAATAGTAATAATAATCCTGATGTAAATTTAATGGATTACATAACTCAAATTTTAGATGGTGTTAATGTTTCTTTGGGTAAAGTAAATTCATTTAGACCTTTTCATGATAAAGATAGTAATTGCATAAGAATTATTGATGAAAACGTATTACCCGAACAAACTAAAGAAAATGAAGTAATAACAATTCCTAATTTTGGTACAAATTCTTTAATATATGATTATAGTTTTAATACTAAATTATCCCCTAAATTAGCATCCCAAATAGTAATAGGGGCCCAAGCAAGTGATTCTATAAAAGACTTTCCTGATGATGTGTTATCATATCAATATTTTAGTGGGGGTGCCGTAGATAGATTTGCTAAGGAAAAAATAGCTCCTGTAGGAAGAAATGATATATTTGGTGAACCTAAAATTAATAATTTACCTTATAAAAAATTATATAACCATTTAATAAGTGTTTATGGTTTTGGAAACATAAAAAGAGGAACAATCTCACAGGTAACTACTTTATATACTGATTTACAAAATAAAATTATTAAAGCGCCTAAACAAGTAACAACTTTAAGTTTAATTGGGGATCTAGCAAAACCTAGTTTCTTCCCAGCGATTAATGATAGACCTAGTACTGTTATTCCTATAGAGTATAGTATTAAAATAGATGGAATATCAGGTATTTTACCTTATAGTGCATTTAGGATACCAAATAATAGATTACCTAAACAATATAGGGATAGGATTGATTTTGCCGTATTTTCTATAAACCATGAAGTTGAAAATAATAAATGGTATACTGTATTAAGAGGACAAGTAATATCAAGATCTAACTAATGACTTATATACCTAAATCCTTAACAAATAATAATTTATTTACTAATGGTGGAGAATTTATTGACTCTACTGGTAAACCATATAGTGGTCCTTACCACCAATTATTTAATGGGCAAATTTATAGTGGGAATACTCCATTAGAACCAACAAAACAATTGTTAGGTATAGTCCCTAGAGATGAATCACCAAATCAAGTTGTAAATACACCTACTAATTTAGAATATTCTAATTTACGTCCTCAAAATCAAGAGTTATTTGAATATGGTAAAAATCCAACTTCATTTATTCCTCAACCTAAAGGAAAAGATTATAAAAGAGGACAAATTGAAAGATATTTTGCTAAAAAAAGAAATGAAATACCATCTCGTATATTAGAAATAAATCAATCAGCCTATAATGATATAATTACACAGAGTGGAGAATATAATTATGCTTTATGGCAAGTAGTAAAAATATTTTGGAAAATATCTGGTCCCCTTAACGATACAAGAAACCCAAATGGAATAGTTAGTGCAGGAATAGTGGATACTAATAAGAGATTAGTTAACTTTACTAATAAAGAATTTAAAGGTATAAAAGGATATTTGTCAAATTTAATTCAATTCGCAGTTCAACCTAATTTAGAATTAATATCAAATCAATATACAAGTGGGAGTGAATTTATAGTTAAATTAGATGGTAGTAACTATGTAGGTAATTATCATATAATGGCTAATGGAGTAATAATGGATGGAGCAACGCATACCCAATCACAAAATAAAATACTTTTACCAACTAGTGTGATTGTTCAAAGACAAGTTAATACATTAATAAATAAAGCTTTAGGAAATATAGGTTCAATACCAGTATTACCAATACAACTACAACAACAACCACAAGAATCTGTGGATCCCCCACCTCAAATTAGTACATTTACATCTCCAACAACAGGAGGAGGTTACTAAATTGTGAATAAAAGGTTATGTATTATATTGTTGAGACAGAGGAACAATTAAACAGATTATATTGTTCAGGTGATGAGTGTTATATAAGGATCATTCCTATGAATGATAAATACCATTCTGCATTAACTTCACCATGTTTAATATATTTTAAAACTTTAAACAATAAAGGATACATATTTCCTATTGATCACTCTGAAGCATTTAAATTAGATTTTAATAAAGTAATAGAATGGATAGAAAGTAAATATGAAAAAATTTATATTACAAATAAAAAAGAATGTTTATATTTCTTTGATTCACCTAAATTAATAGACATACCCTATGACAACAACAACTTGGATTATACTCCTATTAGGTCCCGTACTTATGATAGGTATGGACATTTACCGTTCTGTACTTCCTTGGTACCAATCTCAAAAATTTACGAGCAAGAAGAAAAAAACTTCGAAGAAATTAGAAAAAAAATCCCAACAGAAGTAAACGAGTTTTATAATAACATTTTTCCAAAAGTTTTTAAATCAATAGAGGAACAAGGATTAAAAATCCACCCGGATTACTTTGATAAACACTTTAAATACCATGAAAAAGAATGGTTTATTCGTGGAGAAACAGTGTATACTAAATATAACTTATATAACCTTACTACTCGTCCGACTAACTCTTTTAACGGTGTTAACTTCGCTGCTTTAAATAAAAATGATGGCTCTAGAACTGCATTTATTCCTAAAAATGATATGTTTTTTGAATTTGATTATGATGCTTATCATGTTAGAATATTAGCTAATTTAATAGGATTTAATTTAGATAAAGAATCAGTACATAACCAATTAGGTAAAATGTATTTTAATAAAGAAGAATTAACTGATGAAGAGTATGCTAAATCTAAAGAATTAACCTTTAAACAATTATATGGAGGTGTATTTAAAGAATATAAAGAAATACCATTCTTTAAAGCAATGAATGAATATGTCGAAAAATTGTGGGAATTATTCAATGCTACAGAAAAATTAGAATTAGTAGGAGGAAAAATACTAACCAAAGAACAAATACAAAACCCAACACCTAATAAAGTATTAAACTACATGATACAATCAGCAGAAACACATAATAATGTTATTTCTGTAAGAAAAGTAATAGATTATTTGGATAATAAACAAAGTAAAGTTATATTATACACATATGATTCATTCCTAGTTGATTATTCTTTAATAGATGGTAAAGAGGTTTTAAAAGAAGTGAAAAAATTATTAGAAAATAACAAATACGTTGTAAAAGTTGCATATGGTAATAATTACAATTCTCTAAAAGATATATAATATTTATTATGGATTACGAAATTAATTTTGACGATTTGGCAAACAAATTATTTTGCACATTTACTACTAAGGAAGACTTAGAATCAACTGTAGATACGATTAAAGATCAATATCAAATCTTATTTAATAAGATATTTGTATTGTTTGTAGAATCTACAAATGAATATGTCTGTACATACAATGTTGATTCATTCAATATGTCTAGTACAATACTAGATAATACAATCCTTTTACATAGAAAAAAGGAATCCAATACTCTATACACTATTAATGCACTTAATGATTTAATTCGTTCTTTAAATAGTGGTGAATTAGATACTAATTATAGAGTAAATTGGCAAGATTACAGAAATTGTATCTTATTAACCACAGGTGGTGAGTTAAA
>Ga0209535_1002360_pt1 | contig 12318 bp, 16 predicted proteins | sample LinPmetageLP28_FD_184041 | JGI IMG/M metagenome (GOLD analysis project Ga0209535, IMG submission 184041) | Marine viral communities from the Pacific Ocean - LP-28 (SPAdes) (version 2) | ecosystem: Environmental > Aquatic > Marine > Oceanic | place: Pacific Ocean | collected 2009-08-22
ATGATACTTTAACTAGACCCATACAAACTGTAATCAATGCAGTACAAAATGGTGAAGGAGATAAAGATGGAATCATGGATGATTTTTTATTAGGTCTTATAGAATCTACAAAAGAAATTGGATCACCGTTTTTTACAGAAGCTATTTGGACTAAGTCGTTACAAGATGTAGCTCCTGTGTTAGGTAGAAATGGTATGACTAGTGAAGGTAGAAAAATTTGGAATGATCAAGATAGCACTGGAGATAAAATGTTTAAAGCTTTAAGTCATTTAGTAGAAGCACAAGCTCCTTTAAATTGGAAACAATTGGGTAGACTAGGTTTATCTATGATTCCTGTAGATAGTGAAGGTAGATTTGACGAAAGAGGAAATGAGTATGAATTAGGTAATGAATTGTTAGGTATTGCAGGATTAAGAAGAGTAGATGTAGATCCTGAAAAATCTATTAAATATAAAATTAATCAATTTCAAAAAGGTATTAGAGATTCAAGAGGATTATTTACATCAGCTGCATTAAAAGGTGGACCTATTACACCAGAAGAAATTGTTGATGCATATATAAATGCAAACAGAGCAACATTTAATGTTAATAGAGAAATGTATAAAGATATAAATGCTGCTAAAATTTTAGGAATGAACGAAGGCGCTATAGATGAAAGTATGGATTCTAGAGGAGCAGGTGCTGCTTATAATTTTTTATCTGAGGGAGAGTTTAGACCATTTACACCATCAAAAAACGTTATAAATTTATTTGAAGACAACGCTAGAAATTTAGGAATTACAAATCCATATAATGCAGCAGAACCAGTAATAGATAAAATAAGAAACGCATTAGAAGTAATGCCTTTAGAAGGAGAATTTCCTAATCTTATTAATCCACTATCAACATCTGCATTACCCGAACTACCACAACTAAACACAACAGGCTTACCACCTATGCCAGATGCAACATTAAATACTGGTAATCAATTCGGTAGCGTCAGCCCTGTCAGTGGCCTAACTATTTCTGAAGAAATGTTTTTAGATCCTTTAGAAAAAAGATATACTGCAGCAAAAAGAAAACAAAATCCAACGCAAATAAGCTAATGGCTATAGAACCTAAAAACACAAGGGAACATATCATATCACTTTACGGACACATGACTGGAATTAGAAAAGAAATTGCTAAGAACAAGCAAGACCTTAAACATATTCACGAAGACGTCGAGAAATTGGGCGGTAAGATAGACAAGTTCTATTGGGTTCTTTTAGTAGCTGCGGGAACAACTACACTCTTCGTGTTAGATGTATTAGTAAGATAGGAGTAAATATGCAACTTAGTAGAAATTTTAGTTTACAAGAATTAACAAAATCAGATACAGCAATACGTAAAGGTATTGACAACGAACCTAACGCCGATCAAATAGATAAATTAAAAGCATTGTGTGAAAATATTTTACAGCCAGTGCGTGACCAATTTGGTAGAGTTAAGGTGACGTCAGGATACCGTTCACCGGAACTTTGTATTGCAATCGGCAGTTCGATCAGTTCGCAACACTGCAAAGCTGAGGCGGTTGACTTCGAATGTATGGGAGTCGACAACGCTGAAGTTGCTGATTGGGTAAAACAAAATTTAGAGACAGATCAATTGATTCTCGAATACTACACACCCGGACAACCCAACAGCGGATGGATCCACGCAAGCTACGTACCTTTTAATCCTAGGCATCAATATATGAGAGCCTATAGAGAAGAAAAGAAAACTAAATATAAACCAATTATTGGAAAAGCAGTAGACCTATTATAATTTTTAACAAAAAATACTTTTGTCTTAGAAAATCCTAGTTACATATACAACCAAAAAAGAAACGACCATCTTTTAATACATATCTATTTATTTCTTGATCGTATAATGTAAGTTTTTTTCTTACAATATTACATAGATCAAAACAATCCGTCCAAGTTTCACCTGCAATTAATTGCGGAGTTACATTAACTAATTGATATATTCCTTCATGTAATAATATTAAATCCATTCTCTCCAATCTTCATCCATAATTTCATTAGCGATATTCATTTTTTTACGTAATGCTTTTACTATCTTTTCATCTACAGTTTTTGGTGCTATAAAGTCTACGTATGTTACCGATTTCTCTTGACCTATCCTATGTGCTCTATCTTCTGATTGTAATCTTTTTTCTAAATCATAACCATTAGAATAATAAACAACAGTATTAGCACAAGTTAAAGTAATACCATAGCCACCGGTTTGTGGATTACCTATAAAAAATCTAGCTTTAGAGTCTGGATCTTGAAATTTTTCTATATTTTCTTGACGTTCTTCTGCCGGAATTGCGCCATAATATTGTACTATAGATTCTTCTCCAAATTCATCACTAATAGTTTTAACAATATGCTCTATATCATGAACATAGTTAGCCCATATAATTACTTTACCTTCAACTTCATCAAGTAAATTAACAAGTTCTTTTAATCTATTATTTTTAATTTCTGTTATTGTACCATCATCATTTTTTAAATGACCACAAGTTATCTGGTGTAATCGCATCATTTGCGTCAATACATGAGGCGCTGTAGCCATCTTACCTTTTAGAGAAGCGAGGGCCGCGGATTTCATAGTAGCATATGCTTTACTTTGCTCATCTGTAAGATCAACTTCACGTCTAATATATACTTTTTCTGGCAGGTCTAAACAATCTTCTTTTAATACACGATAGGAAAAACCTTTTAATTTAGTAGCTAATTCATCTAGTCTTTTATAACTACCAATTAATTGTACTCTACGACCACCAAAATTTCTATCTATCATGTTGGCATATCTATTTCTAAAAGCATAAAAAGAATCAAAGCCTAGTAAAAAAGAATTTAAAAAACCACACTGTGTATATAAATCTAATGGTGATTTAGTTACAGGAGAACCTGTAAGTATTCTTCTATATTTAGCAGCTTTACCTAAAGCTAAAATAGCTTTAGTTCTTTTAGCATTTGGATTTTTAATTGTAGTAGACTCATCAATTGCAATCATTGTTTCATGACAACTCATAAACTTAGCTGCAAAAGCTAATCCTTTTTTAGTACTTAACGCTTCAACATTCATAATAAGGATGTGAAGGTCATGTCCTGTTTCAAATAATGATTGATACTCTTTATCCTTTGTCTTTGAAGTTAAAGCAGTCCACAGTACCATTTTTGGTTGTATGTGACTAGCTAAATGATTTGGAATTTCTTGTGAAAACCAGTTTCTATAAACACCTTTTGGTGCTACAATAATGGCCCCATTTATTTTACCTTTATCATACAGCATAGCCATATTATCGACTAACACTTTTGATTTACCAGTTCCCATTTCCATGAAATAACCATACTCGGTTTTATCCCACGATTTTTCTAACGCAGTTAATTGATGTGCGTAAGGTTTAGTTTTAAATTTATAATTCATAATTTTTTCTTCTTTCTATGTTGACAATTATATAAATCACTGTATATAAACTGTCAAGAAAAAAGAAATTTAGAATGAAAAACAAAATATTTGAATTATATAAACCAAATTCTTTAGCAGAATTTTTAGATTTTTATAAAAATAATCCTGAAGAAAAATTTGTCTATGTTGCACAACAACCACCGGCAAATATAAATATATTAAGTGCATCTGATTTTGGATATCTTGTAATTTGTTTACCAAACACAGGACCAGAGTCACAAGCAATTTATTCTACTTCTCCATTTGTGAGAAAAATGAAAAAAAATTTACAAAATATAAGACCACAAGATTATTTGTTAGCAATAGGAGATCCTATTATAATTGGGATTTGCAATATTGCTATAAGTGATGTAACTAACGGAAAGTTTAATGTTTTAAAATGGGATAGAAGAGAGTATAGATACTACCCATTAGAATTAGACTTTTATAACTAGAAAGAAGAAATATGAGTGAAGTAAATGAAATGATGTTAAAAGATTCTAGCGATCTTTTAGACAACGTAGAGATAACGACCATAGCTGCAGAATGTGTAAAACTTAAAGCAAAAGAAGATGAGATTGCTGCACTAGAGGAACAATTAAAAAATAAAAAAGCAGAGGCAGATGATATTGGTTCTAGAGTAATACCAGAACTATTAGCTGAACAAGGTTTATCGGAAATTAAATTAGCTGATGGATCTAAAGTTTCTGTACGTAAAGAATTCAGAGCAACAGTACCCAAAGATGATCTTAAAAGGGAAGCTGCTCTACAATGGCTTCGTGACCAAGGATTGGGTGACATTATTAAAAACAATGTGACTGTTTCTTTTGGTAAGGGAGAAGATAACAAGGCGGAGCAATTGCTTCGACTTGCAGCTGACAATGGTTTTGAACCACAACAGAAATCTGATGTGGCTTGGAATACTTTATCAGCTCTATATCAGGAGCGTGTTGAGGCCGGCCTTGACATGCCTTCTGATAGCTTTAGTCTTTGGATTAAAGATAAAACTAAAATAAGTCGGAAATAACTAATAAAGGATAAAGAAAAATGAGTAATGAAGTAATGAAAAAAGAAACAGGATCAGTAGCTTTGTTTGGCGATGATCTACAACAAGGTTTTGAGAATATGACACAAGATGACATGGCGTTACCTTATGTTAGAATCTTAGGACAACTATCCGCTCAAGTAAATGAGGGTGATGGTAAATACATAGAAGGTGCGAAACCTGGTATGATTTTTAATAATGTTACCAACGAGGTATTTGATGGTAAAAAAGGAATTAAAGTAATTTCTTGTTATTATAAAAAAGACTTTCCAGAAAAATCGGACAAAGGAGATGGAATGGCTACTACAGTAGCAGTACATTTACCTAATAGTCCGCTTATACAAACAGGTAAGAGAGAAGGATCTAAAATTAGATTACCTAATGGTAATTATTTAGAAGAAACTGCTTACTACTATGTGTTAATGGAAACAAAAGCAGGTGGAATGACGCCCGCGTTGATTACTATGAAATCTTCGCAACTTTCTGTCAGTAAAAATTGGAATTCTATGATGAAGACCATACAAATTGCTGATGGTAAGGGTGGGTATGCAATACCACCAATGCATGGAGTTGTGTATAATTTAGCATCAGCTATACAAAAGAACGATAAAGGTTCTTGGTATGGGTGGTCTATAACACAAGACAGAATTATGGGACAGGAAGATAAATCTTTATACCTATCGGCTAAAGAATTTAGTAGTAGTGCCTCAAAAGGAAACGTGCAAACAAAAGAGAATGTGGAAGAGAAAGCTAAAGATAATACACCGTATTAAATTTAGTTTTAAGGGGATCGCAAGATCCCCTTTACAAAGAAAGAAGAATGAAATATATGGATAAATTCAAACAAATTTTTAGCGGATTAACAATAGCATATGGACAATACCAACCCGGTGACAGAGGAGAGAATGGTAAACAACAAGGAAAAGCCTTTATTGTTCGTAAAGACGTCACCGACGAACTTTGGACCAATCATCTTGAAGGAAAAGGAGCAGCCCTTGGGATTATCCCTATCACGGAAAATAATGATTGTAGGTGGGGGTGCATTGATATTGACGAATATAACCTTGATCACACTAGCCTCATTAAAACTATTAGGAATTATAAATTACCCCTCGTAGTTTGTAGATCTAAATCTGGCGGAGCACACGTCTTTTTATTTACTAAAGAAAATATACCTGCATCATTGATGCAATCAAAATTAAAACAAATGTCTGTCATATTAGGTTATGAAGGCTCAGAAATATTTCCTAAACAAACTGAAATTTTAGTGGAGCGTGGTGACACTGGAAATTTTTTAAACTTACCATACCACAATCAAATGAAAGGACTACGTTATGCTATCAATGATAATGGCGCCGGTTGTACACTTGAGGAATTTTATAAGCTCTATGATGTTTTCGCGTGTAGTAAAGAAGCCGTCGAAGCGATTAAAACAGAAGAAAAAAAAATAGAAGAATCATTTCCTGGAGGACCTCCTTGCTTAAACAAATTAGCATCAATAGGTTTTGGTGAGGGTTCTAGAAACAATGCATTATTTAATATTGCAGTTTATTTTAAACAATCACATCCAGATACATGGGAAGATGAAATTGTAAAAGCTAATTCAAAATATATGGATCCTGCTTTGAGTAATAATGAAGTTCAACAATTAATTAAATCAGTAAATAGAAAAGGTTATGACAAGTATAGATGTAAAGATGCACCTATTAATTCAGTATGTCAATCTGGTTTATGTAGAACTAAAAGATTTGGTGTAGGATTCGGTGAAGAAGAAATGCCAGTGTTAGGTAGTTTGACTAAATATACATCAACACCTCCACAGTGGTTTTTAAATGTAGATAAAACTAGAATAGAATTAAAGACAGAACAATTATATAGCCCACCTTTGTTTGCGTTAGCATGTTTAGATCAAGCTAATTTAGTTGTACCTGTACCTAAACCTAAAGATTGGAAACAACATTTTTTAAAACCAATGATGCAAAATTTACAAGAAGTAGAACCACTAGAGTCTTTAAATCCTACTAATGAAATTACAGGACTCTTGCAAGATTGGACTACGAACAGACAAAGTGCAAGAACTATGGATGATATATTTAATAAACTTCCATATACGGAAGAAGGTTTTACATATTTTAGAATGGAAGATTTTTATTCATTCTTAAAAAAGAATAATTGGGATATGGATAAAATTAAAACAGGTAATTTAATTAAAAGATTAGATGATATTTTTGTAGAAGAAACAAGACTAAGAGTTAAATCTCAACAACCTAGAGTTATTAAAATAAAAACTATGAAAAAATTAGAAGCAACAGTTTCTAAAATTGCTTATCAACAAGAGGACTTTTAATGAAGTTTGATAAAGACATAGGACCAAATTGGCATTTAAGATTTAGATTAATAATACAAGAACTAAAAGAAGAATTAGAGTTAACACAAGTACAATTAGAAATAGCAGAAAGGAAGTTAAAGAAATATGAAGACAATAATATTAGGGCCGCCAGGGACAGGAAAAACAACAACGTTGTTAAACTTAGTGGACGAATTTCTAAAAGACGGGATTAGACCTAGACAAATAGGTTACTTTTCTTTTACAAAAAAAGCTGCAACAGAAGCAGCCGATAGAGCTGCAGATAAATTTGGTTTAGATAAAGAAAATGATTTACCTTTCTTTAGAACTCTACACTCATACGCATTTAATCAATTAGGTATGACTAAAGAAAAGATGATGAAGATAGAAGACTATAAAGAATTTGGTCAGAAATGTGGCATACCAATTAAGACAGCAAAATTTTCTAATGAAGATGGTACTTTTAATTCTGATAATGAATACCTTACAATTATAAATACAGCAGCTGTAAAGCGAATGGATTTATTAGAGTATTATGATTCTAGAAAAAATATATTAGACATAGAACGAAATACATTATTTTTATTAGCAGAAGAACTAAAAAGATTTAAAAAAGAAAAGAATCTAAAAGACTTTAATGATTTAATAGAAGACTTTTTATTAAAAGAAACTTTATCTACCTTTGAAGTATTATTTATAGATGAGGCACAAGACTTATCTTTGTTGCAGTGGGAAATGGTTAGAAAAATTTGGAAGAGAGCACATAAAACTTACATTGCAGGTGATGATGACCAAGCTATATTTAAATGGGCCGGTGCAGACGTGGATCATTTTATAGCACTTAAGGAAGAAGTCGATGACATACAAACATTAGATCAATCTTATCGTATACCTGGAGGACCTATACATGAGTTATCACAAAAGATAATTAACAAAGTACAAAATAGATTTCCTAAAGAATATAAACCTAGAGAAGAACAAGGATTGTTAACAAGATATTCTGACATAACACAAGTAGATATGAGTCAAGGTAATTGGTTAGTATTATCTTCTGCAAATTATTTTTTAGAAGACGCTAAAGATTTATGTGAGATTCAAGGATGGTATTATCAATGTAAGGGAATGAATTCTGTATCTTTAAAACTATTGTTAGCATTAAATAATTGGGAACATTGGCGTAAGGGTGAATTGTTAAACCATTTAGAAATTAAAAATATTTATGAGTATCTTGGTGATAATGTTTTAGTTGGTTTTCAAAAAGGTAAAACTTTACACTCTGATGTAAAATATAAATTAGAAGAGTGTCAAGCGGACCATGGTTTATTAGTATCTACAGTTTGGTATGAATCATTTAATGGTTTAGATCCAATGACAGAAACTTACATTCGTAACATGAGGGCGAATGGTGAGACGTTAAATAAAAATCCTCGTATAAAAATGTCAACCATACACGCAGCAAAAGGAGGAGAAGCCGACAACGTTTTACTTATGCAAGACTTAACAGGTGCAGCGATAGAAACTTTTAGTCATGATCCAGATGAATTACATAGATTATTTTATACTGGAGCGACGAGAGCGAAGCGTGAATTGCATGTGTTAGATCCTAAAAACTTTGATCGAGCTTATATAATATGAAATGTTGGCATTGTAACACAGAACTAATATGGGGTGGAGATCACGACACAGAAGATAATGAGGATTATGATATAGTTAGTAATCTTTCGTGTCCTGAATGTCATACAGCAGTTGACGTGTGGCATCCATCAGAAAAATTAATAAAAGAATATAAAAAATATAAGGAGAAAAAAAATGACAAATAAAGATATATTTAAAAAAGCAAATTACGACTCATTAGAAAAACAAGTAGGAGGTAAACATTATAAAAATATGAAGATACAACCTGCTGAATTTATTAATGAAAATAAGTTGCTTTTCGCAGAAGGCAACGCTATAAAGTATATATGTAGGCACTCTCTAAAAGGAGGCATACAAGATATAGATAAGGCTATACATTATCTAGAAATGGTGAAAGAGAGAGATTACGAATGAGAAGAACACAGATCCCGTTATTTGCACCTGAAACTGAATGGGTTGCACCTCACGAATTAAAAGATTTATCAGGAGCCAAAGAAGTATCTATTGACTTAGAAACTTATGATCCTGAATTAACTACGTTAGGATCAGGTAATGTCATAGGAAGAGGACACATTGCTGGCGTTGCGGTAGCCGTAGAGGGCTGGTCAGGCTATTATCCGATAGGTCATGAGGGTGGTGGAAATATGGATAAAAAACTTGTTTTAGAGTGGGTCCAGGATCTAGTTAATCAAGAAAAAACTACCTTTATATTTCACAATGCAATGTATGATGTTTGTTGGTTAAGACAAGCAGGTATAAAAATTAGAGGTAAGATTGTTGACACTATGATTGCAGCCTCTTTAATAGATGAGAATAGATTATCTTATGCATTAAATACGTTAGCTAAACATTATGTGGGTATAGGTAAGAATGAAACATTACTAAACGAAGCAGCTAAAAGTTATTCAGTAAATCCTAAATCTGAAATGTATAAACTTCCTGCTATGTATGTAGGTGAGTATGCTGAACGTGATGCTGAAGCTACATTAAAATTATGGCAGAGATTAATTGTTGAATTACATAACCAAGAACTTATGGATGTATTTAACTTAGAGACAAAACTATTTCCTTGTTTAGTTGATATGAGATTTAAAGGTGTAAGAGTTAATCTTGAACACGCAGACAAATTAAAGAAAAATTTAATGGAGCGTGAGTCTAAAATTATTAATAGAATAAAAGAGTTAACAGGAGTTGATGTAGAAATACATGCAGCACGAAGTATTGCAAAAGCTTTTGATAAATTAAATCTACCTTATGACAGGACAGAAAAAAGTAATGAGCCTAGCTTTACTAAAAATTTTTTACAAAACCATCCACATGAATTAGCTAGATCTATTGCAGATGCAAGAGAAATTAACAAAGCGCATACAACTTTTATAGATTCGATTACAAAACATTCTGCTAATGGTAGAATCCATGCAGACATAAATCAAATAAGATCAGATCAAGGTGGGACTGTGACCGGTAGGTTTTCTATGAGTAATCCAAACTTACAGCAGATTCCAGCGAGACATCCAGAACTTGGACCGATGATTAGATCTATATTTATTCCAGAAGAAAATACTACTTGGGGATCATTTGACTATTCACAGCAGGAACCTAGAATTTTAGTACATTACGCAAAACTGCAAAATTTAGAGGGAGTTGATGAAATTGTTGGCGCATACAACGCCGGAGACGCTGATTTTCACCAAGTCGTGGCCGACATGGCAGGTATAGAACGTAAGCAAGCAAAAACTATTAATCTTGGATTGATGTATGGAATGGGTAAAAATAAATTAATGGCTGAACTAGGTTTAATGAAAGAATCTGCAGAAAAATTAATTAGGCAGTATCATACAAAAGCACCATTTGTTAAAAAGTTAATGGATAACGTAACACGTAAAGCAGAAGACAGAGGTAAGATTAGAACTTTAGGCGGACGTGCATGTCATTTTGATTTATGGCAGCCTACACAATTTGGTATATTTAAACCACTACCATTAGAAATGGCTAGAAAAGAATATGATGAACCACTTAAACGTGCGTTTACTTACAAGGCTTTAAATAAATTAATTCAAGGTAGTGCGGCTGATATGACAAAAAAATCTATGGTAGCACTTTATGAAAACGGTATAATACCCCACATACAGATTCATGATGAAGTAGATATTTCTGTTGAGTCTGATGAAAAGGCAGAACAAATTATAGAGATAATGGAATCTGCTGTTAAATTAAAAGTTCCTAACAAAGTAGATTACGAGTCGGGGGCTAACTGGGGTGAAATTAAGTAATGGCATATTTAAATGCAAACATACCTGTAATAGAATGTTACGTTCGAGGTAACTTTTTAAGAGATCAAAAAGATTCACACGATAAATATTTTGAAGTAGGAATATTTGGTTTTAGTTCTATACCAAACAGAGTACCTATGTTTCATTTTTTAATGGAAGATGGTGGTTTATGGTGGAGAGCACCTATATCAGCTTTCTGTACTAAACCTGGAGTAAAAGAATTACCACTTGATGAATTAGTTATGTGGGATTGTTTTAGTTACAATGTAAGTGTTACAACTTTTTATGAAATTGCAGGATGTACAATGCAATATAAATCTAGACGTAATATAAAAAGAAAAGGTAAGTATTTATTTACAATAGATTGGTGCGCAGGAGATTTTAACGAATTAAATTTCGGTTATTCAGAGAAGCCAGATCAACATAAATGTGGTCACGTTATAGAATTAGACGATGGAAACTACGCAATACAGCCAAATAATAGACTAAAAATATATGATCCTTCTATGGGAGTGGACCCAAACAAAACCTTGATTAATAGATTAGTAACAGATAAAATATACTCCGTAGAAAATTCTGCGAAATGGATCACAGATGAACATGAAAAGGGTATGTACGACTATGATCTTAAAAACTTGGAGGAAGACGATGATAAATAAATACAAAGATAAATTTATGGTTTGGCAACTACATAACAGAAAAGAAATAGTTATTGCTGTTGTAGCGTTTGTGATCGGAGTAGTACTTTTTTAATAAAGGATTTTATGCCATATGAATTTAGTAGATCTGTTAAAGAAAAATGTAGTAATGATACCTGTTGTTGCATCTCTTGTAGTTGGAACGTTTACGGGTGTTAAGTATATTGTAAGTCTAACAGAAACTATTAATAAAAATAAAGCAGAAATCAAAGTAATAAACGATACCCATCTTTACAATTTTAAAACTTACATAGCTAGATTACAAGAAAATCAAAACCACTTATTATTAAATATTGAAACCAACAAAGGTAATACTATTGTTGCAAATGATAAAATGAAAAGACTTGAAGAAAAAATAAAAATAATGGAAGAAGATTTTAAAAGTTTTTTAATTATGCGTGCAACATTAATGGAGAAAGATAAATAATATGGAGTATTGTAGGATGGACTATAGATTTACAGCCGTATTAATACTTGGTTTTGTGTTATTAGCGGTATTTGGAGGACCTCCTGGGTATTAATATGAAATTAGATTACTATATTTTAAAATTTTGTGGGATAATTGATGATTTTTGTGATAATATTGCAAAGATGTTACAATCTAAGCCTAAAAAGAAAAGAAAAAAATGAAATATTTAATTATATTTATTTTAACAGCAGGGTGTGTAAAGAGTGAACATGATTTTATAACTGCTCCTCCAGGCTTAACTTCTGCAATATATGAACAATTAATGAAAATAGAAAATGAAAATAAGTGAAAATACATCAATAAGTATGCCTATGAAAAATATGCTAGCAATCATTGCTGGTGTAGCCATGGGTGTCTTTGCATATACAGAGGTCACATCTAGATTAACAAGC
>Ga0209535_1002362_pt1 | contig 12313 bp, 8 predicted proteins | sample LinPmetageLP28_FD_184041 | JGI IMG/M metagenome (GOLD analysis project Ga0209535, IMG submission 184041) | Marine viral communities from the Pacific Ocean - LP-28 (SPAdes) (version 2) | ecosystem: Environmental > Aquatic > Marine > Oceanic | place: Pacific Ocean | collected 2009-08-22
AAAACATTATAGATAATGTCTTTACTTAGGGCCGACAAGATAGCCAATAGGTTCAATAACAGTGGTCCTATTATTGTAGGTCCTTCTACCGTAAGTGGAAATTTTACTGTTACTGGAATACTTACCGCACTAGGGATTGGAGTAACGAACAATGTCCTGGTTGGTGGGGCATTAACTACAAAGTTTCTTAATGCAACTAATAGTGCATCATTATTCAATTCATCTCTTACTGGTATCACCACTGCCGGTATTATTACCAATGCAACTTATTTTGGCGACGGAGTCAATTTAACAGGTATTGTAACTGAAATTCAACCTGGACCAGGTATCCAGATTTCCCCAATATCTGGCAAAGGAAAACTTACAATCTCGGCAAATGGAGTTGTAGTTGCCGGATATTCAACTAACTCTGGTTTATCTACTGATGTAAAAGGTGGAGTAGCTGGTGCCATCTTGTATCAGGCGGGTGTCAACGACACTGCATTCACTGCATCAGGAACCGCAGGAGAAATTCTTCAATCACAAGGAACAGGTACTCCTGTTTGGACATCACTTGCAGCAATTAATGTCTCGTATGCAGACAGTGCAGGTATTTCAACTAACCTAAAAGGTGGTTCTTCTGGTAGAATTCCATATCAAACAGGCCAAAATGCAACCGCATTCCTACCGATCGGTCCCACAGGTAATCTTCTTTTAGGTCAGGGAACAGCTGCACCAAATTGGATTGATCCTAAAGCAAATCTAGATGTCAGATATGCAAGACTATCGGGCATCTCTACTAGTGCAATTGGTGGTGTTATTGATACCAATTCGCTTATAGTTTCTGGTATTACAACACTTACTGGTGGTAATGTAGTTGTAGATAATGACCTTCGTGTTACTGGGGTCACAACTGTAGCCAATATGGTTGTCACTGGTGTTTCTACCATTGCAACTCTGAAGGTAGGTACAGGAGCTGGTGCAACAGTTGGTGTTACTACTATTCTGAATGAAGACACATTTGCTTCAAATAGTGACCAGGCACTTGCAACTCAACAATCAATTAAGGCATATGTTGACAATGCCGCAGGTAATGTATCACTAGAATATGGTGGTAACATTGGTACCAGTAGTATTGACCTTGATGGCGAAAGGTTTGATATCCTAGGTAAAGTTAGTGAAATCTATACTGTAGGTGCGGGTCTTACAATTACTGTAGGTCTTAATACTGACGTTACTATTCCGCGAGACTTCATAGTCACGAGAAATTCAACGCTTGGTCTCTCTACTATATCAACACTTGGTGTCACTGGTGTCGCGACTGCACAATATCTTGCTGTTACTGGTGTAGCTACAGCTGCAGCACTTGGTGTCACTGGTCTTACAACTACCCAGTTCTTAGAAGTCACTGGTGTTTCTACGATTGCAACACTAGGTGTTACTGGAGTTACAACCACAAAGGAACTGATCGTAACTGGTGTATCTTCACTAACTGGTTCATTAATTGTTTCTGGAATCACCACACTTGCTTCTAATGGTGGCATTACGACAACAGGTGGTGACCTTTTCGTTGCTGGTAATCTGAATGTTGTTGGAGACGTTGTATATGATGAGGTCACTGGTAGAAACCTGAACATTACTGGTGTTGCAACAATTGCAAACCTTGGTGTTACTGGTCTTGCAACTACAAAAGACTTACTGGTAACTGGTATTTCTACGCTCACTGGGTTCTCAACCTTCCTGAGTGATGTTTATATCTCCGGTATCACATCGGTAGGTGCAGCTGTTACAATGTATCCCACAACGGGTATTGTAAGTGCTACAGCCTTCTATGGTGATGGTTCGAACCTGACTGGTGTTGTTGGTCTGGTATCTGTTACCAACCAAATCTATGTTACCCCTGATGGTAACGATGCAAATGATGGTTATCTAATATCTACGGCAAAGAGGACTGTTGGTTCTGCTCTTACGATTGCAGAACCATCATCTGTCATTAGAATTTCTGCTGGTAATTATTCAGAAAATAATCCAATTGTTCTTCCAGAACAAGTTACTCTTCTTGGTGATAGTTTAAGAGAAGTCTCAATCATCCCACAAAACCCGAATGAAGACTTTATCTATGTTGCAAATGGTAGTTACGTTGAGAATATGTCCTTTACTGGGACATTGAATGAGGGTAAAGCAATTATCGCATTCAACCCCAACAAACCGTCTTATGTAACACAGGGTCCTTACATTAGAAACTGCACAAACTTTATTTCAAATAGTATTGGTATGAAGATTGATGGTGCTCACGTTATTGGTGACACCAGAGCAATGAACGTTGACTCATATACTCAACTCAATCAGGGTGGTATTGGTGTTTCAATCTCTAATGAAGGTTATGCTCAGTTAGTTTCAATCTTCACAATCTACAATGACCAGAGTATTGTTTGTATCAATGGTGGTCAATGTGACCTGACAAACTCCAACTCTTCCTTTGGTAGATTGGGTCTTGTTGCTGATGGTATTGGCCCCACAAACTTTATTGGAACTGTTACTCAATTCACGTCTGCTGGATCAAATACATTCCCGATTGATATTAGTACCGAAACAATATCTGTTCAGAATGCATTATATGATGCTGCAACTGGTCTCACTACTATAACCACCCAGAAGGCACATGGTTATACTAAAGGAATGAGTGTTAACCTTGCTGGTCTTGGCTTCACTTGTCCTCCATATCCACATACATTCTCAAGTGGTGTTGCTAATGGTATTACGAATACTGGAGTATCAAACAGATTTACTGCACAGACTGGAACTACATATGATCCCGCAACTGGTCTTTTAGTTCTGAATGTGGGTTCAGGTCATGGTCAGACTGCCGATAGTGACTTTACTGCTACTACAGGAACTGCATATAATCCATCAACTGGTATCTTGACGGTTGTTACAACAGCTGTTCATGGTATGACCACTGGTGATTATGTCAAGATTGTTGAGGGTTCATTGAGATTTACTTGTGCTAAGGATGGAAATGTAACTAATCATGATTATCCAAGAGCAACTGACCCTGTAAATAACAAGTGGAAGCAAGTTATTGTAACAAATACTACTACATTTACCATGAACATTGGTAAGTCTTCTGATACTTCCCTTCACACTTGGGTAAGTGCTGTTGCTAGTGGTATTCTGAGAGCAAACAGTCTCATTAGTATTGCAGATGGTGGTGTAAGATTTACCTGTGCTCTGGATGGTAATGCAACTAACCATGATTATCCTCGCTCAACTGACCCGGCATCCGGTAAGGTACTTGGTGTTGAGGCAATAACTGCGGACACAATTACACTGAATATTGGTAAGTCATCCGATACTTCCGCACATACTTGGATTAGTGGTGTTGCAAGTGCAATTGTTTCAAGAATAAGGAGTACATCATATACAGCTGTCGTTGGAACAACTTATGATGGACCAACTGGTTCTCTTGTTTTAGATGTTAATACCACACATGGATTGACTGCTGCAACAGCATTCACTGCTGGTGCTGGTACAACATATGACCCTGTAACTGGTCTTTTGACTGTTGTTACTACAGCATCACATGGAATGACAACTGGTGACCTTGTTAAGTTTGATAAGCAATCACTTACGTTTACATGTACATCTGATGGGAACACTGCTCAGATCACATATCCTAGAACAACTGATCCAGTATTCAATAAGTGGAAACAGGTAATTGTTATCAGTGCAACTAGATTCACTGTTAATATTGGTGCAACAATTACTGGAAACTATCCACACACATTTGTTTCTGCTACCGCAGATGGTGTGAAGAGAGCAAATAGTTTGATCACTCTTACCGACAATTCTGTAAGTTTCACATGTACAAAAGATAACAACACATCTATTCGTTCATATCCTGCATACACTGACCCAGCATCTTGCAGAATACTTGGTGTTGATGCAGTAACCGCGGATACAATCACTATCAATGTTGGTCCAGGAAACTTGGCAACATTCCCCGATAACTTCGGTAGAGTATTCACGGTTAATGAAGTAACAAATACCACTACATTTAAGACCTATGTTGGTGTTTCGACCATAATTCATGGTTATGATAGTGGTGGTAACACGAATACGTTTACATCATTACCTTATGATGGTCAGGTTGTATATCTTGACACAATTTATAATACTCTTAAAGGTGTTAAGATTGTTAGTGGTGGTTCTGGTTATGCAACAGCACCAACAGTTACCTTCTCTGATCCTTCGGAATCATGGGGTATCAAGGCAACTGGTATTGCACGACTAACTAATGGTTCTGTGACATCTGTAGACATGATTTCTAATGGTAGGGGTTATACCGGAACACCTACGGTATCCTTCACTGGGTCTGCTACAGGTACCCCTGATGTCTTACCTACATACTATGTGGTCAGTAGTGCAACCCCAGTTGTTGGAGGTATCACTACGGTCACATTTACCCAAAATGTACCTTATGCGGTTGGTGTTGGAACTACCGTCCCATTCTTCAAACAAAGTAGAGTACTTGCTTCATCTCAAGCATTTGAATATATCGGTTCTGGTAATACTGCTCTTACCGCTCTCCCACAAAGAGGTGGTGTTGCAATCCCAGAGAATGAAATTGTAAATAGGAATGGTGGTTTGGTAATCTTTACTTCTACCGATCAAGCAGGTAACTTTAAGATTGGTGAAGGAGTTATTATTAATCAACTTGAAGGATCTATTACTGGTGATGCTTACAACAGAAGCCTATTTGCCAACATCACACCTTACATTCTCGCATTAGGAGGAGATTCATAAAATGGCATTAGCCCTTAACAATTATCAGACAATCACAGCTGTTGTCGGACTCAATACAGTAGGTATCTACACGGCACCTACTGGATATAGTGCTATTGTCCTTTTAGCACAAACCACCAACGTTGGTAGTGACACCCAAACTGTTAGTTTCTCTCATCAAAGAACTCGCGTAGGTACTGCCGTAACTACGGAAATTCTAAAAAGTTTCCCAGTACCAGCAAACGATGCTGCAAATCTTTTAGCAGGAAAACTTGTTCTTGAAACTGGAGATTCTCTTGTTATATCATCAAGTAGTAATACTGACGTGAAATTCATCTCATCTATCCTAGAGACACTTAATCAGTAATAACGATGGCAAAGTACGCTAGTAACGACCAAAAAAACTTTAAAATTGGTATAAGTTCTTTTAGTGACAATAAAACTTCGTTAGAGGTTATTGGTCGCGTTGGTATCAACAGTTCTAGTGCAAAATCGGCATTGGATGTAGCCGGTTCAGTAAATGTATCGGATGGGTTGTCCGTAACTGGTCTCTCTACATTTACTGGTATTGGTACCTTTGTCAGTGATTTATATGTTGGTGGAGACTTAAATGTTGTTGGTGACCTTGTATATGATGAAGTAACTGGTAGAAATCTTAATATAACTGGGGTTGCGACAGTCGGTACGGCATTTACTGTCAATGGTCCTTCCAATTTAGTTGATACCTTTGTATCCGGTGCTCTTACTGCAACCACATTTACTGGTGCTGGTACTGGACTGACTGGTATCACTAGTGCAACGAATGCAACTAATATCTACGGTGGAGCAACAGGTCAGTTATTATATCAGGCACAACCGGGTATAACCTCTGCGTTTGAGAGCGGGACCACTGGTTTTGCACTTATATCACGAGGGTCAAACCAACCACCACAATGGTTAGCCGCAGCTCCAGCTGGTGCTATTGAAGGCCTTCTGGTATTTGACGAAGGTTCTGCAGTTGGTGGAGGAATAACATATTCAGGTCTTGATTTTAGAGGACTTGATATAACTGCAGCGGGTAGTAATCTTGGTGGTACTGCCACAGTTACAGTCGTACAACAGTCATTTGTACCACTTGCAGGTATTGCAACGAATGTAATTGGTGGTATTGCATCAGTCACTCAACTGAATGTAAATGCTGGAGTATCATCATTTGCCGACTTTAAGATTACATCGTCTGGTGTAGGTGCAACAGTTGGAACATCTGCAGGTATTACGACATATTATGGTCGTGGTACTGAACTAGTAGGTATTGTTACTTCTATTGTTGCCGGAGCCAATATTTCAGTTAGTGGCTCAACAGGCCAAGTAACAATTATTGGTCTTGCCAACACCACAAATGTCTCTGCGGAGACATTAGTTGTTAGTGGTATTTCAACACTTGGTATCATTACTGGTGCTGAGTCACTTGGTGTTGGTACAGTCTATGCAACTAATTTTGTTGGTGGTACCTTTAGTGGTAGTAATGCCAATTTCTCTGGAAATGTCACGATTGGTGGCACTTTAACTTATGAGGATGTAGCTAGTATAGATGCTGTTGGTTTTGTAACTGCCAGAATTGGATTAAATGTTGGTTATACCACTGGACCAGCTGGTATTGGTGTTACTATTCTTCCTGATGGTAGTGGAGTATTTGCTGGTATTGTTACTGCATCAACAGTTCATGTATCATCAAGACTTGGTGTTGGAACTGACAATCCAGAAAATGCATTCCAAGTAGGTCTTGGTAATTCATCATTTACTATTGTATCAACTGCAACCACCACAATGGTTGGCATTGGTACCACAAACCCACTACATACTTTGGATGTTAGGGGTGATACCAACATTGTAGGCAACCTAACAGTCAACAATAACACTATCCCTTCATTAGCAATGGTAATTGCTCTTGGTGGACTTTAATAAATAACTAAAAAGTATTAATACAATGGCGGAGTCATTTAACAATAAACTGACATCATCAGCTGGGATTGTGACAACAACGACAGTTGCTAGTATTGGTGCTGGTACAACAAGGATTACTGGTATATCAACGAGTGGTATATCCGTTGGTGATATGGTTGATACCACATTCTTTAGAGGTGCGACGAAGGTACATTCAGTTCGTCCTGGTTTTGTATTTGTAGATAAAACATCTACAAATAATTCAATCGCAGCCAATCAGAATGTAACCTTTATGGGGCGTACAACTGCATATACTGCATCGGGAAAATCAATTCTTGTAGGTGGTACTTTCGCAAACCTTACAGGTAACTCTGTAAATCTGTTTGTTGAGATTGGTATTGGAAACACTTTTGCTAATATTGCAAATGATATTCCTGTCCCAACTGGAAGTTCTTTTGTTATCAGTGACGCTGGTAAAACAATTCTGAGACCCAATGAAGAAATTAGAGTCTATTGTGATACTGCAAACGCATTAGACGTAAGTCTTAGTATTTTAGAAGGAGTTGCCTGATGTTAGGTAATAACGGGTATCTAGGTCGTAACCCAGGGGACTCATCAGTAATTATTGCTCGTCAGGTATTTAATCCTACGAGTAGTCAAGCGACATTTGTTTTTGCAACAAAATATCAAATTGGATATCTTGAAGTATACCTAAACGGTGCAAAACTGATTACAAGTCAGGATTATAATGGAACAGACGGAACAAATATCGTATTAACAACTCCAATTAATAGTGGAGATGTATTAGAAGCAGTATCATATAAAGCATTCAACGCAGTCATCCCAACAGATGCGCCTGGCAACTTTACTGTTGGAGGTAATTTAATAGTAGAAGGTGACACTGAACTGATTTCTGGTGTATCTACCGGATTTATTTCTGCAGTTGGTATTCAGTCTGGTGGTAATCAGATTGGTACTGGTATTACGACCATAAACTTTATTGGTGTTGGTAATACTGTTAAGGTCAATGGTACAACTGTTGATGTCAGTATTGAAAGTGGTGCCTCTGGTGTTGGTACTGCAATTAAGTATCCAAACAATGATAAAAGTCCATTCAGTTATATCAATGCAACCACATATGTAACTGAAAACATTGTACTTGATACAACTAATGCTGGTAATGACCACTCTTATGTTGTTGTTCAAGAGCCAAGAATTATTGTTCAAACTGGTGTAGCAGTCACAGTTGGTCTTGGCAAAACCCTGGTAACTGACCTATATCAGTTGGGTGACCTCTGATAAATACAATTAAAAGATATAACAATGTCAGCAATTAATGTAAATTCTATTACAGGTAGGACTGGGACTCACGGACCAGTGCTGACGGGTGTGACTACCGCGACGAATGGATTGAATGTTACTGCGGGTAATGTTGGCATCGGAACTGATAATCCTGGATACAAGCTTCACATTGGTGATGGAACATCACAAGCAAATCTGAGACTTCAAAGTGGTAATAGTGATATTTCATTATTAAGTATGGTGGGAGGAACTAGTCAAACCTGTAGAATTGAGTTTGGTGATTCTGGTGATGATGACATTGGTAAGATTTACTATGACAATAGTAATAACTCAATGCAGTTTACTACCAATACTACAGAAAGACTTCGTATAACTTCTGCTGGTAATGTAAATATTGGACCATCTGCAAATGCAAATGACCACGGATTACTTACTCTTTCTCAATCTGCTGCAGCAGCGTTCAATGCTTTAGTTATTCAGCAAGGAAACACGGCATTCACTGCAACTGATGGGTTACAGATTGGTATTGATGCTGGAGTAAATGCTTACTTTAAACTTTATGAAAACCGTGATTTTTATTTTACAACAGGAACTTCAAACACTGAAAAACTTCGTATAACTTCTGCTGGTGAAGTTCAAATTGCTAATGGTAACCTAAAGTTCTCAACAGCTGGTACTGGTATTGACTTCTCTGCTACTGCTGATGGTTCAGGAACATCCACATCTGAACTTCTAGATGATTATGAAGAAGGCACTTGGACTCCTACTGTAACGTCAGGAACGATCAGCAACAGCTCTTGTACTTATACAAAAGTCGGGCGGATGGTGTTTTTAAGAGGTAGAGTTGATACTTTTAGCGATATTACTAGCTCTGGTGGTATAGAAATCAGAAGCCTACCGTATGCACCTTCAGGAGGTAACATCGATTCAACCGTGGGCCCAGTTATGTACCGATATATAGATGACACTAGTGGTGTAGGGCCTGATCTCGTTACTTATATGACTACCCTATCCGTCAGATTCTATTTTCAAACGTCTGATGGCGATTCAAATTATGCAATTGTTAGTCATAATGATTTAACCAGCAACTCAACTTTCCGTTTTAGCATTCAATATAACACCGACTAATTAGCCCGTAATCGGCTCAAACACACCTTATGATCACTTTCGGTGGTCATTATTTTACTGTATCTTAACTATTTAAACCTATCACTGTCAGTCGGTAGTTTCTTAACTTTAAAGATCCTGATAAATAACTAAAAAGTATTGAGATGTCAAAAATACAAGTCAATGAAATCGTCAATCACTTTGACAATGGTGCTCCAGACTGTCCTAGAGGACTGACAGTCACTGGTGTATCAACTTTCAGTGGTAGTGTATCCATTGGTGGTACTTTGTCGTATGAAGATGTAACTAATATAGATTCGGTTGGTATTATTACAGCACAGAGTGGTATTCATGTTACTGGTGGTTCTGTTGGTATCGGAACTGATAATCCATCTGACCACTTGCAAATCCTTCATACTAATGGAAAAGGATTAACATTCAAAACAACAGAAAATAATTATGCACAGATAACTTCTGATTGTAATAGAACTGATGCGGATTCTCACTTATTAGCAATTGAAGGACATTGGAACGGAACACCAGTTGCAGAAATTGCTCTAATAACAGGAACTGATAACACTAATAAAGATGATGGTCAAATTATATTCAGAACTTCTTCTGCGAACAATCTTAATAGTAATGAAAGACTTCGTATCCTCTCAAGTGGCGGCATAACTTTCAACGGTGACACGGCTGCTGCAAACGCACTAGATGATTATGAAGAAGGGACTATTACTGATTGGAGACTTGCAAAAACTGGAAGTACTACTGGCTCCAATGATAGTACTGCAGAAATTCAATATACAAAGATAGGGCGTTGTGTTTACATTAGTGGCTATATATATACTGCAAACACAGGATCTGCCAGCGGCGCCGTAGTAGCTATAGTAAAAACCTCAGATAATACTACTAAAGCAACATTACCTTTTGTTCCAAATCATATTGGTGCGTTACCAGTATCGCATACAAGATCAATGACGGAGACACATACTACTTATGGACTCTCTGTTGGCTTTGTGGCAAACAATGCTGGAGTATATCTATACTCTAATAACGGTACAGGTAATTACGTTGTTGACGAGAACAATGTATCAACAAATGCTCAAACACACCTTGTGATCACTTTCGGTGGTCATTATTTTACTGACTCTTAACTATTTAAACCTATCACTGCTAGTCGGTAGTTTCTTAACTTAAAAGATCCTGATAAATAACTAAAAAGTAGATAAAATGTCAAGAGCTCGTAATCTAGCCGGTTTTGGTTCAGCTATTACCAGTGCAGAAAACCCAGTTAATATCCAAGTAGGGTATCTAACTGCAATCTCATACCGTGGTGATGGTTCCGAGTTGACTGGAACTCCGGGTGGTCTTGGTACTGCTCTGGCAGAAGATCTTTCTAGTCCACTGAATAAGATATATTATACGAATGCAAATCTTTCGATTGCATCTACGATTACTGTAGACCCACCAGAATCTGCATCAGCTGCATATACACAATACACTGATATTGTGATGCAAGGTGACGCTGACTTGATTGTTGGTGATGGTGATACTTTTATTCCTGATATTTTAGGTATTGGTACATTTGTTGATATGCCCGGTGTTCTTTCGGGTGGTAATAGTAAAGTCAGAGCAGATAATTATACAAATAAGAAAGGAACTGGTGCTGCTTATGTACCTTATGGTCTTGCAGTACCTGTTGGTGCAGCAGTATCAATTGGTTTAAGTAATGAGGGGGCCCTTAGTATTGTTGGTGTAGGTTCTACTGCAGGTATATGTTTTCCAGAAACGGGTAAGATTGCATTAGTAACAGATTCAAAACAAGCCTTAGTTGTTGATTACAGAGGTAGAGTTGGTATCGGAACAACAATTCCAGATAATAAACCACTCCATGTATACGATGATTCTAGCAATCCACTTATTGTTATGGAGAGTGGAGATACCTTTGCAGATTTAGTCCAGGTTGATACCCAAGGTTCTACGAGACTTAGATCTACTGCTGGTGATTTTAGATTCTCAACAGGTGGTGATGCTGGATCCACATCAGCGACTACTTCTGTAGAAAGACTTCGTATAACTTCTGGTGGTCAGATTCAAGTAGGTGTTGGTAATACTCTATTGTTGGGTGACAGTACTCCAACATCCAATACCGTATATAACTACGAGAACATTGCAAACGGCACAATTAGAAAGTATTATGTAAGTGATACATTAAACTCTGGTCAATTGACAAGATTTACTTTCACTGGAACTGATAGAACTTCTGCGATGATTACGATTAATGCTACTGGTTCTTGGACAGCATCTAATACTGCAACTAATCATGTGGCAGCACAGTTTGTAAGTAGAGTATTTACCAATAGTAGTGGTACATCATCTGATAGTTCGACAGTAACTACACCATTTGCGTACAGATATTCAACTTCCAGTTACGCATTCAGTAATTCAGGTGGTAATAGTTATAGTATTGATATTACTAACCCAACTGGTGATAGTGGAGTATCATTCTTCTATGAGGTCATTGTACAGAATGCTGTACCTACTTCACAGCATGTATTAACGGCTTCATCTACTGCCTGATAAATAACTAAAAAGTATAAAACCATGGGTCTGAGTTTAAGAGGACAAACATCAGGTGCTATTGATATTAATGCACCAGCAGTCGCAGGTGATAATACTATTACCCTGCCAGGTAATAATGGTAGTGCTAACCAGTTCTATAAGAACAGTGGAACTGCTGGGATTGTAACTCATTCTTCAATGGTTGAAGATAGTAGCGGTAATATTGGCATCGGAACTGATAATCCATCCGATGAACTTTCAGTCGTTTCATCACTAACAACTGACTCTGTTTTAAGGTTGCAAGGTGGTACTAGTGCCGGAAAAGGTTCTGGTATTCGGTTAATGAAGGGAGCGAGTGCTGTAGGTTATATTGGTCCAGAAAGTTGGTTATTTGGAAGTTCTAATACAAGTGATACTCTTGTTATATCTCAAAACGCACAAGCAAACTTATCAATTACTTCTGCGGGTAATATTGGTATCAACGAAACGACTCCAGATTCTAAAGTTGACATCGTACATTCTACATCAACAAACACTGCAACTGAAAATCTCATTCATTTGAGAACAGATCCATCTGGTAGTTATGCTTCCAGAGGTTTGTTTGTAAAAATTGGAAGAGATGGAGGATATGACAATTCAGGTGCCCATTATGATA
>Ga0209535_1002364_pt1 | contig 12312 bp, 8 predicted proteins | sample LinPmetageLP28_FD_184041 | JGI IMG/M metagenome (GOLD analysis project Ga0209535, IMG submission 184041) | Marine viral communities from the Pacific Ocean - LP-28 (SPAdes) (version 2) | ecosystem: Environmental > Aquatic > Marine > Oceanic | place: Pacific Ocean | collected 2009-08-22
ACATCGCACTAACCCGCGGGGATAGGTTGTACGGTTTAGAAATGGTATTTCGGTCCGTGCTTGTAGGTGTACCCAAGTCCTACCTATTTTGCTTATATTAAAAAGACACTTCGGTGTCTTTTTTCTTGACTAAATTTCCGTAACTCACTTTTAATGATAAATACTTGTGTCATAAATCGTGCCGCACTTGCGGACTTATGCAGAATTGACCTACTGCGTAAACCTAGAACGTTTTAAAAGGAGAAACAAATGGGAAGACCTATTAATAAAAAACACATTGGTGATGGAGCAGGTAAAATCCAAGTAACTGCGGTTAAATTCGCGGCAGGTGGAGAAATTACTACTGAGTCACACATTGTGAATCAAAGATCAACAAGTAAATTTACAGTTACTGACGGAACAAAAACAGAAGTATGTACACTAGTTAACAAATCAATTGGTGGATTGGGTGCTGGTGAATTCTGCATCAATGTAACTGACAGTGACGGTGTTACTAAACAAGTTACTAAGTTAATGAACAGAAAAATGCAACTTGAAGGTGCAACTCTTCACAAGTGGGCTAGATCGGCTACAGGTACATCAGAAGCAATTGAAAAAGTTATTTCAGGTGCAACAGCGGCAAATCCATGTGTCATTACAGCAACTGGACACGGCTTCAGCAACGGAGATAAAGTATCTATCCGTGGCGTAGTTGGAATGGTTGAGCTTAACCTTGAAACTGCATACACAGTGGCAAACAAAGCAACTAACACATTTGAATTAGCAGGTGTTAATAGTACTGGCTTTACTGCATACGGTAGTGCTGGAGTGGCAACTAAAGCGGCGGCTGAAAGCGGCGGCATTGTAGTTGACGCACAAGCATCGTAAGATAAAATATAAATATTGTGGGGACAAGTTCCCCACAGTAGTTTAAGGAATTTTAAATGTCTAAAATTGTAAGAGTAACTGACGATAACTATAAAATCATTGTTCAAAATGGTGGTACTATCACTTTAGATACTACTGATGATGCAAATGATAATACTGGAGAAGTTATCATCACAGGTGACTTAACTGTACGTGGTGTTACTACAACAGTTGAATCAACAGTTACTACAATCAAAGATAATATTATTACACTAAATGCAGGTGAATCCAGCGCCGGCATTAGTGCATCCTTAAATCAACAAGCAGGTATTGAAGTAGACAGAGGTAGCCTAGCAAAAGGTAGATTTGTTTGGGACGATAGCATAAGTTGGAGTGCTGGAGGCGATAATGGTGTTGGATTATGGACATCTACTAACGCTAGTGATGAACTTCATCCTATTAGAACAAATGGTATTTGGAACAATAATAGCATTTATTTTAATCCTGGAACTACAGGTACACTCAGTGTAACTAACACTCCAGACTATGAAGAACAAATCTTTACATATGTTGGCGCAAATATTGTAGACGGTGGTAGTGGTGTTGTTAAAGATGACGACAATATTCCTAATGTAAAAGCATTAGTTGATTATGTAGCATTTTCGCAATCTAATCTTTTCCAAGCTAGAATTGAAGATGGAACTAGTACAAAAACATTTGTTGAAGCAAAAGATTTTGAAACTACAGGTCAAGAAAGTAAAATTGAATTAAGTATAGACGGAAGTTCAACTTTTAATATATTCAGTAACAGAACAGAGTTACATAATATACAAATAAACGAAAATCAAATATCAACATTAAATGATGATAGTACCAACAAAGATTTAGTTTTAAGTGCAGGTGGTTTAGGTAATGTTAGAATAGACGATGGATTAATTGTAACAGCAACACCGTTCCAAGCAGAAGATGCAGGTGCACCAGGTAGCAATCCTCCAGATGAAGGAGTTAAACTTTATGGTGATACTGAAAACACAGGTAATACTGGCCTATACTTTGTAAATAGTAATAGTACTAACGATGAAATAATAAGTAACAACAGAGCTCTTGTTTACGGAATGCTCTTTTAAGGAAATATAATGGCAATAGCACAACAACAAGTATTAACAACACAAAATAACATAGTAACTGTGCCTGCTGGAAAACGATACGCCATTACAAACATATTAGTTTGTAATACATATGATCCTAACGCAGGCGATGCAGCAAGTAATTCTGCAAGTTTTGATTTATCTCTACTTCCTAGCGGAGCAGCTCTTGATGGATTAATACATAGAGTGGTAAGAGAACTAAATTTACCAGCAGGAGAAACATTTACTTTTGATACTGAAAGAATAGTATTAGAAGCAGGAGATGCAGTAATTTTAATTGGACAACCTGATCTAGGAGCCAATAAAACAAATTTAGCTGCAACAGTTAGTTATTTGGAAGTATAACAATGAGATTGCTCAAGGCACAAAATACAAATTTACGTAACTTATACGGCAACGGCGTTAAGTATGATGTTGATCAGCAAGTAATATTAGATAGTAATAATAGTATGCTGATTAGTAAAGGTACTACAGCACAACGTCCTGGTTCACCTTCAAACGGGCATATGAGATATAATACAGACGTAGATGAATTTGAATTCTATCAAGATAGTCAATGGCGCAAAGTAAGTTATAAAGAATCTACATCAATAACACAACAAAATGTAGGCAGTGGAGACGCTGTTGAAACATTATTTGGACCACTTGACAACAGTGATACAGATTTTCCTAATCCTACATCAGCACAAAGTGTATTAGTATTTGTAGAAAACGTTTTTCAAATTTCAGGTACAAATTATACTTTAGTACAAAATCCAGGTGCAAGAGCAGAAGTTAGCAGTATTGTAAGCATAGGTGCAACAACTGTAATTGAAACAGCAACTAATCATGGATTTACAACAGCAGACTTAGTATATGTAAGTGGTGTTGAAAGTAGCGTAGACGACAATTTAGAAAATTTAAATACAGACGATTCAAGTTCTCCAGGAAGTCATACTATAGTAAGTGTTCCTGCACTTAATCGACTTGAAATAGGTGTTGATACAGTTGGAGCAAACATAAGCAATTATACAGCTGGTACAGGATTTATATTAAAAGCAGGTACATCAACTGGTCCATATGTTGACGGTTACTATCTGTCATTTACATCTGCACCTGACTTAGATAAACCTATAACAGTACTACACAACTTCGACAAATAACCTATAAATACTGTGTCAGGAGAATAGAAATTGGCACAAGTAGGAAGAATATCTGGTCCATTATTAACAGCAAATCTTGAAAGACAAGGTAAAGATCTTGCCTTTAGAGATACGTTAGATAAAACTCAACTCTTATATTTAAATGTAACCGACGGTAAGATTGGTGTAAACACAGATACACCTATTGGTATATTAGATATTGCAGGTACTATGCGTGTACCTAATGTCATTTATACTACAGCAAAAAATAGTAACTTAGATTTTAACAATAGTAGTATTAGTACGCTTTCAGGTCCTATTAATTTTAATGCTACATCGGCTATAAAACTTTCTACTTTTGAAACTGACAACATACGAATTAACGATAATTCTATATCTACACATAGAAGCAATGCAAACTTAGAACTACGTCCTAACGGAACTGGTACTTTAGAAGTTGAAAGTAATCTAAATATTACTGGAGACATGAATGCAACCGGTAATATTACAATGGACGGTAATATTGTAATCGGTGACGACATTAACGAAGACACTGTTAATTTTAACGCAGATGTAAACAGTGACATTATACCAGCAACTAATAACACATATGCTTTTGGTTCACCATATAAGCAATGGCAAGAACTTTTTAGTGTTCTACTTAATGGATCAAATGTTGTTACAGGAAATATTAATCTTAGTGGTGTTGATCCTTATACATTGCGACCTGGGAATACATTTTATGTTGCAGTAAACGGTAACGACTCTAATGTAGGAGATCATCCAAACGGTCCCTTTGCAACTATAAAGAAAGCACTTGACTTTGCTGATGCAAGTACAGGTGGCCCAGTAAACATTGTAATTTATCCAGGCGAATATCAAGAAGAACTTCCATTAACTGTGCCAACTAATGTTAATATAACCGGTATGGATATGCGTAATACTATTGTTATGCCTGATACTAGTAGCCAAAGCGAAGATGTATTTTTGTTAAACGGCGAAACAAATATTAGTAATATAACAATTAAAGATTTTTATTATGATAGCGGAAACGACAAAGGGTATGCTTTTAAATTTGCACCTAACACTGTTGTAAGCAATAGAAGTCCTTATTTACAAAATGTATCAGTTATAACAAAGGGTACAACTACAAGTGCAAGTGACCCTAGAGGGTTTGCCAGCGGCGATGCAGGTAAAGGCGCACTAATTGACGGAGCAAGTGTAAACAGTGCAAGTCAAGAAGCAAGTATGTTATTCCATAGTTGTACTTTTATAACACCAGGTGTTGATGCAATTACAATGACTAATGGAGTACGTGTTGAATGGCTTAATTCGTTTACATACTTTGCAAATATAGGTTTACATGCAAAAAATGGATCAACAGGACATCTAAGTACAGACGGAAGCACAGTGCAATTAGGCGCAGAACTACGTTCAATTGGATCTGCAAACGTGTATGGAAACAAAGGTGTTGTTGCAGATGGTGACGAAACGCTTATGTATCTAATACAGCATAATATGGCATACATAGGTGTGGGTAAATTTGCAGACAACGATCCAAGTAGAGTAATACAAGCAAACGAAACTGAAGAATTAAATTCAGGTAAGATTTATTTCCAAACAATTGACCATTTAGGTAATTTTAAAGTTGGTGAGCAATTTGAAGTTAACCAAGAAGATGGAACTACAAGTATTACTATATCTGAAGCAGATATAAACAGTTTAGGCGGACTTACAATAACAACTAATGGATCTACTACAGTTATAAATGGTGATAGAGTTGAAACTGGAAATATTAAATTAAATGGAAACACAATTAATAGTACTAGCGGAGATATTAATGTAAACAGTGCTGCTAATATTAATTTTCTAAAAGATACCTTTATTACTAATAATAAAAATATTGACATTTCGGGTAATGTAACAATAGGCGGCTCAGCTATACGTATAGGTGACGAAACAACAGATACTATTGATTTTAATGTAAACTTTGGTCAAGATATAGAACCGGATATTGCTGGTCTTTACGACTTAGGTACACCTAGTAAAAAATGGAATAATAGTTATTTTAACGAAGCAAATATATCTGATATAAAATTTGAAGGTAATGTTATTACTACAACAGAGTCTAATGCAGACTTAGAATTAATTGCAAATGGTACCGGACGAATATATATTGAAAATAACAATGTACAAATTAATAATGATATTGAAGTTAGCGGAATTACAACGCTATCAAACACAACTGTATCAGGTACTATTACACCTGTTGGTAATTATCTACAAACCGGAAATAGAAATGTAACCGGAAATTTTACTATAACAAATGATATAGATGTAAGTGGAAAAGCACAATTTGAAGAAATATTAATTGATGATAACTTTATAACAACTACAACATCAAATGCAGATTTAGAATTACGTGCAAACGGAACTGGTGATATTATATTTAATAATAATGCTACATTCAGTAATTTAACAACAGGTACATTTTCTTCAAGTGAAAATCTTGGTGTAACCAACCAGGCTTATAGTCAAATATTTGATAACAGCAATATAAGGATTTTTGACAATGTAATTACAACAACTTTAACAAATAGCGATTTAGAACTTAGGTCTAATGCTACAAGTAACGTTATGTTTGAGAGTCTTAAGTTTGATAATAATATTATTTCGTCAGACGATGATATTACTATAGATAACAATCTTAATATAACCGGAACAGCATCTTTACAAATTCCTATAGGTAATACTGGTCAACGTACTTCAACTCAAGGTGATTTACGCTTTAATACTACGTTAGGAGTATACGAAGGAAACGACGGTACTGGAATTGTTAGTTTTGGAGGCGTATTTTCAGACGATTTACAAACAAGTGTAACAGCTGACAGATTTAGTAATAATATAAGAATGATAGTTGGCAGTAATCAAACCCAAGAAATTGACTCTACAAAACTTATGGGAGAATTTACTGGAGATGGCGTAACACTACAAAGGTTAGATATAGATGATGTTGCTATGGATAGTAACACAATTAGTACTACAGTTTCAAATAGTAATTTAGAATTACTACCAAACGGAAATGGTAATATTGTAATTGATAAAATTAGTTTTGAAGATAATAAGATCAAAAATAATAATACAAGCGGATTAAATTTATTATTCACATCTACTGGGTTAGGATATGTTAAATTTGCAGGCACAGGAGCATTAGCAGTTCCGTTTGGTAAAACAGACCAACAACCTGAAGACTCTACTCCTCCGCCAACTGGTGATACTAGATGGAATACTGATACACAATTACTAGAAACTTGGGACGGAAATACATATATTACTTCAGCAGGTACAGCTACAGCAATTAGTGAAGCTGAATTCAATGATTTACTATTCGAATACACCATAGCACTAGGATAAGTCAATTCTTTTTTCAATAATCGATAAATACTATTAATGCAGTACAGCGACCATTGTATTGCAGTTACAAACTGTGGTTAGCCGGCAAAGAGCAATAGCTGAAAATTAGGCTTGTGGGACAGGATCCCCGTATTGAGGAGAGAAAATGGCTGTAGGTCGCATAAGTGGTCCGCTCTTAAAGTCTAACTTAGTCCGTAATGGGATTGATTTAGCTTTTGAGACAGATCTATTATATCTAGATGTTAATAACCAGCGCATTGGTATTAAAAATACATCACCGCAATACGAATTAGATATTACCGGCACTGCTAGAGCAACAAACTTGATTACTACTAATCAAGCAAACATTGGTGACATTACTGTCACTGGATCCACAATTAGTACCACAGAGCCAACATTAAATCTTGGCACATTAGATACAGTAGTTTACCAAAATAAAGCCACTATTGATAGCTTTGATATTGAAGGTAATACTATTAGTACAAATAATTCAAATGCAAATATAGAACTACGTCCTAACGGAACTGGTATAGTAGATGTATATGCAGACATGAATGTTACAGGTAATATACATGCCACTGGTAACATTACAGCAGACGGCAACATAATAATTGGTGATGCTGATACAGATAATATTACAATTAATGCAGAAGTCGCTAGTAACATTGTACCAGATCTAAACAACACATACACATTAGGTACTGATCCTAATTCGGGCGGAAAACAATGGTCCGACATATGGGTTAACAATTTTACAGCTGGTAGTATTTCATCTAACAGTTTAGTTGTTGACGGTGTTGACTTAACATTGCGTCAAGGCAATATAATTTATGTTGCAGAAAACGGCAAAGATACAAATTTAGGAACACATCAAAGTGATCCAACTGCAACAATTACTAAAGCACTTACATTAGCAGCCGCCGGAGATACAGTATTTGTATATCCGGGAAACTACGAAGAAATTTTTCCACTTACTGTACCTGTAGGAGTAACACTTAAAGGTTATAGTATTAGAAGTGTAAACATATCACCTACTACTGCAACTAGATACAATGATGCTTTTTTACTTAACGGTGAAAGTACAATTGAAGATATAACAGTAAAAGATTTTTATAGTGGCGGAAACTTTTTTAACACAACAGCAGCGAGCGCAGGATCTGCAACTGTAAATGTCGGTGTTACAGACCAAGCACACACTTATGTAAGCGGCGGCACAATTACATTTGGTGGTAGTGATTATGCAATTACTAATGCAGTATACACTCACGGAACTGGTCAACTAGTAATTACTCACTCAGGACCTGATGCAGGTGTAGGCACAAGTACATTTATTAAAAATTTAACATTTAGTTGTAATGGCGGAAATAGAATATTTCCGGACAACGGATATGCATTCCGTTTTGCTACAGACTTTGAAGTAACTACACGTTCGCCCTACATAAGAAACATCACAGTAATCACAAAAGGTAGTACAATTACAGCAGAAGATCCAAGAGGTTTTAATGCAGGTGATGCAGGTAAAGGCGCACTAATTGACGGTGCATATGCAACTGCAAATAGCCGCGAAGCAAGTATGTTATTTCATAGTGCTACATTTATTTGTCCAGGTGTAGATGCAATATCAGCAACAAACGGTGTAAGAGTAGAATGGCTTAATTCGTTTACATACTTTGCAGATAAATCTATTTACGCTTTTGACAGTAATGACGGAAAGTATGGTAACGGTAAAACACGTATTAGACTTAGTGGAATATCTGGAACTTTTGCAGCAGGCAATACAGTAACATTTACAAGTACAGATAGTTCAACAGTTGTTAATGTTACAGTAGAAAGTGTTGATAGTGATATACTTGTTATTGATGGGAAGAATACAGATTTATTAGATTTTGATACAACACCAGCAAGCATTTCAAATGGTTCAGGAGCAACAGCTACAACAATAGAAAATGTAGATGTAAGAGACTTTGGTGCAGAAATAAGAATGATTGGTTCTGCATGTGTATATGGTAACTTTGGCATCTACGGAGACGGTCCTGGTGTATTAGTTTATGCTATAGGACAAAACTTAGCGTACATTGGAGTTGGTAAGGAAGTTACTAACGATGTTTCTGAAACTATTCAAGTTAACGAAATTACACAATTAAATTCTGCAAAAATTAGATTCAACACTGTAGACCACAAAGGTGACTTTAGAGTTGGAGATTTATTTTATGTCAACCAAGAATCTGGTACAGTAAGTTTTGTTGCTGATGCATTAAATATTGACCTTAGTTCAGGAGCAACATTTACAACAGGTTCGAGTACTACTTTTATAAACGGTGAAAAAATTGACACAGGTAATTTAAGGATTACTGGAAATACAATAAGCAGTACTAGTGGTGATGTAAATATTGATAGTGACAGTAATGTAATTAATTTACAAGATGATGTTAATGTAACTGGTAATTTAGATGTAACAGGTAATGTTACTATTGGCGGCAATATAACAATTGGTGATGAAGACACTGATAGTATTAATATAGTTGCAGGAATTAACAGTAGTTTAATTCCTAATATCGACAGTACATATAGTTTAGGTACAAGCACTAATTACTGGAATAATTTATATGTCAACAGAGTACGAGTTGATGATTTAGATATAAACACAAATTATATTTCTAGCACAGTAAGTAATGCTGATTTAGAACTAAGAGCTAATGGTACAGGTAAAATTTTACTATCTGACAACGATTTACAAATTGATAATAATATAGATGTTAGCGGAGTTACAACACTTGGCAACACAAATATTACTGGAACAATTACGCATGTTGGTAATAATAATCAAACAGGTAATTCATCAGTTACAGGTAACGTAACAGTAAGCCAAGATTTAGATGTAACACGCTCTGCACAGTTTGAAGAAATATTAATTGATGACAACTTTATAACAACAACATCGTCAAATGCAGATTTAGAATTACGTGCAAACGGCACTGGTAATATTGTATTTCCTAATAACAATGTTGTAATAACAAGCGGTGCAACAATAAGCGGCTTTTTACAAGTTGATGATTTAAATGTAAACAAATCAATATCTGCAGGATCATTTTTTACTGATGATATTTTAATAAGTGGAAATGTAATACAAACAACATTATCAAATAGTGATTTAGAATTACGTGCAAACGGAACTGGTGATATTGTTGTTGATGATTTTACTTTTAACGGCTCAACTTTATCAACAACAAGTGATACAGTTATTGAACCTGATACTGGTAAAGTGATTGTTAACGGTACTGGTAGTATAAAAATACCAGTTGGAACAGAAGCACAACGTCCAACACCTGCTACTGGGCAAATTAGATTTAATAGCGATTTAACTATATATGAAGGTTACGATGGTTCAAATTGGACTCAGCTACACGGTGTTATCGATCAAGATAGAGATACAAGCGTTACAGCTGAACTTACACCGGGCGCAAATGATAACACAATACGCTTCAAAGTAGCTGGAGATGTAGTTGCAGACTTAAATTCTACAAGATTTCGTGCTAACAAAGTTTCCATTGATGACATAGACATTGACGGTAATGTGATAAGTACAACTACAACAGATTCGGATCTGAATCTAACTGCAAACGGTACTGGTAGTGTTGTATTAGAAAATTTTGCTATAAATGGCAATACTATTACAAACACAGTTGCTGATAGTGTTACTACTTTTGAGAACACTAACAACGGGTATGTCAAGTTTGATGGCACATATGGAATGGTTATTCCAGTTGGTGCTGACAACAATAGACCTCCGCTTGCAAATACAGAAACAGGTCAGTTACGCTTTAATACAGACGGAAGTCGTGCTGAAATATGGGATGGATCAAACTGGGTATCAGTTGCAGGATCATCCACAGGTATTTCACGTGCTGAAGCCGAGAATTTAGTTTTAGAAATAGTTTTGAGTTTAGGATAATAGATGGCAACGTTATTTAAAAATACAGTACAAAAAAATGTAGGGGAAGTTCCTGTAGAAATTGTAGAAACAGATGCAAGTACAAGGGCCACAATTATTGGTTTAAGTATTACCAATCTAACAAGTTCTTTTGTTTATATTAGTGTGTTAATACAAGATGATACTAGTGTAACTGGATACTACTTAAAAGATACATTACTTCCTGCAAACACAAGTTTGCGAGCAGTACAACAAGGGGAGAAACTTATAGTTGCTCCTGAAAATAAACTTTTAGTGCAAAGCAGTGTAACTGACAGCGTTGATGTAGTTACTAGTTTTGTAGAGATAACGTAAGGAATAAAGTATGACACATTATGTAGGTAGTAATCCACAAGACGTATTAAACGGAATTATCAAACGTTATTTTTACGGAATGCGTAGAAACAACGATGGTGAATTATTTTTAGTAAGAATTGACCAACTTCAAACAAGTGAAGGGAATACTATTACAATTAACGAATTAGGTGATGCCGCAGAAAACTTTCCAGACTTTGAAGAAGGTATTGATTTCTTAGATGGTGTAGATGAAGATCATAATATTGTTTACGATAACTTACGATATCCTCAGATAAAATGGGACGGCAGAAGTTTATTGTATTATATTGAACAAAATACTGGACAATTTGTTCAGCGTATATCTGAAGGGTACATATACCCAACAGGACATACAAGTCCGGGATATGACGAGGCAGGAACAGATAATCAAACTGTTATTGGTAATTTAAATCAAGACGGCGGCGGGTATTAAAGGATAAAAAATGGCAGAGTTTAAACTAGATAGATTTAAGTATAACTGGACAGGAACCTGGGCAGAGAACACAGCTTATAACAGAGATGATGTTGTACTAGCAGGTGGTAGATCGTTTGTATGTTTAGAAGGACATACAGCAGGTGCAGATTTTTCAACAGATTTATACAAAACACTAGACGGCAGTGTTCCACCAATAGCAACTCCAAGATGGAGATTGATGACAGGTGGTAAGAAGTATACTGGCCAATGGGCAACTGCAACAGAATATTTTGAAGGTGATTTAATAAGTAAAGACGGTAGTATTTGGCAAGCTATTAGAGCACACGAATCTGCTAATTTTGAAGCTGAAAAAAGTTTTGATACTACAGTAACCTATAATGTTAAAGTTGACGCACCAAGTTTAGGTGGCGGCGGATTTAGATATTACTTTGACGGCGTTGAAAATCCAGCACTTACATTTACATTAGGCGCAACTTATAAATTTATCCAAGACGATATTTCTAATGTATACTATGGAGGAAGTCAAGAATTAAACGAGCCTAACCAACATCCGTTGTTATTTGGTAATTCACAAGATTATGATGTAGGCAATGTATACGGCGTTGGTGTAAAATATATTATAGATGGTGCAGAAGTTAGTGTTGGACAATACAGTGCATTATTTGTAGCGGCTTCTAACAGAGAAATTCATATAACAGTTGCAGACTATGCACCTGCAACAATTTACTTTCATTGTCAATTCCATCCAGGAATGGGTAACACTATTACTACAAAAAGACAGTTATGGGAATTATTTTTAGATCAAATTAAATTTGTAGGCGACTGGTCTACTGCAACAAATTACGGTCCAGGAGCATTAGTAGATTACGGTGGTAATGTATATCGATGTTTAGAAGGGCACGTAGCACAGACATTATTAGAAGACGATCTCGTTAAGTGGGAATTATTCTTTGAAGGTAGAGAATACCAAGGTGCTTGGGCAATTAGTACCAACTACCAGTTAAACGATCTTGTACAGTACGGAGGCACAATATTCCGTTG
>Ga0209535_1002365_pt1 | contig 12312 bp, 18 predicted proteins | sample LinPmetageLP28_FD_184041 | JGI IMG/M metagenome (GOLD analysis project Ga0209535, IMG submission 184041) | Marine viral communities from the Pacific Ocean - LP-28 (SPAdes) (version 2) | ecosystem: Environmental > Aquatic > Marine > Oceanic | place: Pacific Ocean | collected 2009-08-22
GGCTAGATGGAGTTAACCTTGGGCAATATGCTCTAGCAATAGAGATTCCAGTACAGGATACTCTCGAGGGATACTTCCAGATCGGATCTCTTCTTATGGGCTCCGTAGCCTTCCCCGCTCCTCAGTATCAGAGAGGGAGAAGCATCTCTTACTCTCCAAATATCCAAGCGCAAGAAACTCTCGATGGAATGTTCTTTGCTCGCAAGATGAGCGAAGGAAGGAGAACCGCTTCTATAGCCTGGACAGAACCCATAGACACTACTAGATTATTCTCTCTAAGTCCTGACTACTGGCAGATATCGAACACAGCAGGAGCCCAACCGATAGCCAACTATGGAGATCCTTATCTGATGAATGGAATCTTTCGATACTTGAGTAATCGAGAGCCTCTTGTATATCTTCCTTCTATAGATGTAGCTGCATATCGTACTGGGCTAGCTGGTACTGATGAGATTATTCTCAATCGAAGAGCGCAGCATATGCTAGCGAGAACTACTGGAGAAGTATCTGTAGAGAGTGTAATAGGGGAAGAGATGATCGATGAGATGTTCCGGGTAGCTACAGTTAATCTCGAGGAGATTGAGTAATGGATACAATAAAGCGGAGCGATATACAGCAGGGAGATATCTGCTTCCTATTGGATATAGAATATTTCGGAGCGATATACCGTTTTTCTACAGTACCCATAGATATATCTGATACTGCAGAGAATACAGTTATCCCCTATCGAGGCTCCCTCTCAGATCCTCCGGTTAATCTCCAGAGTGACCTCCTCGGAGTAGATCTCGAGGCTAATACTATCTCTCTAGAACTCATCTTCGAAGAGGTAGACTGGGTTAAGGAATTCCTTAAGGGAAGAACCATAAACGATGCTATCTGTACTCTCTCTATGATCATTATCCGAGATGGTAAAACTAAATTTACACAGCAGGATAGAATCGGAATCTTTAAGGGTAGAGCATTAGAAGCGATCTTCGGAGCTCCAGATGCTCCTAAGGGTACTGTAGCATTCACTATCGAGAACTCGGTTAATGTAAGAGATGCTAATCTCCTTGGAGAAGAACACGTTATCATAGAAGATAATTATACTATACCCATCCTCGATAAAAGTAAGGGTAAGGTCGTTCCTTTTGTGTTCGGAGAGCTGGGTACAAGTTCTAGAGAGCAGGCTGGAAGTATCACACTAAATACAGATCTTCGAGCTACTCCTGCATACCAGGCCGGAGGGACTGCTACATTAAAAACGCAATACTTCCAAGTCGCTTACCATCAAGTAATGAAGCCCGGAGTATCTCTTGTTAAGATCTTCGATGGGCAAGGAGGATCCTTTACCAATCCAGTAGAGATCGCGGTAGATTCTAAGGGATTCCTATATGCCTATGTACCCTTCTATCTAATCGTAGGAAGCCCAGAGGGAACCAACGTACAGTACGATAACTTCTCAGTATCGAGCCCAGAGATAGCCTTCTCTTATTATGCTAGCTGGGGAATCTCTCAGGGTGGAATCCCTAGTATAATGGGAGATGGACCTCTCGAAGGAGCAGTAGATCTCTCTCTTTTCGTACTGCAGAAAACAGATTTATTATTCGATAATTCCTCTTGGAATGGGCTAGCTCCCGTACTAGATCGGTACAAGTTCGGAGGCTTCGTTAATGACTTAGATGTATCTGCTCTCGATTGGATCCAGAGTAATATCTGGAGCCTCCTTCCTATTATGGTAGTAACGGGAGGAGATGGTATAAAGGTAGCACTCAATCTCTATACGTACTCCCAAGAGATTATTCCAGCCCATCATCTGATAGAGAGCGGAGAACTAGAGATTATCTCTCCATTAACTCCTCTCGAAGGTGAGATTATAAATAAGATTACTATTAGATTCTCTTATGCAGGTATGAGCGGAGCGTATCGATCTCAGGTTACTATCGATCCTTTACTGGTAGAAGATGAGCCTCTGAAGTATAAGGATCCCATCGCTTATATCTCCTTTACCCGGTACGGATTGAGAGAGAAGGTTATCGAGGCTCCCTTCGTTTATGATCTGCAGACTGCTATCCGGATTGCTAGAGATAAGATTCGAGCTCATGCTCTAGGAAATTACGCTATCGAGATCTCAGCTGCTCCTAAGTATGGATATCTGGATCTGGGAGATATTGTATCTATTACTTCGGAGAGGGTCGGTTTGACTTCTCATAAATGCCAGATCGTAAGTAAGTCATGGAGCGATAATCGCTGGAGATATGTTCTGCATATAGAGGATAATCCTCTGGTATCCATCCGTAAGTAATCTTTCCCTCCTTTCATAGATTATCGGAGTATATTACGCTTATGATAGTATTCATAGATAGACAGCATGCAGGGAAGCCAAATAACCCAGAAGATAGAGGAGCCTCTGTAGAGCCTTTATCCTTTGGACTTGGACTAGAAGCAATGTATACAGGGTATCTATCTCTCATGATAGAAGAGAAGCTACTAGAGAACGGAGTTAAAGTTATTCCGATCTCGGATGGATTCTACCCAGATAGACACAAAAGAGTAAACGAGTACTCCAAGCGATTTAAGAACGAGGAGCAAGTTTATCTCGCTCTCCATTTAAATAGCGGAGGAGGAGATTACTCTAGTTTCTTCCATATGGGATCCACAGAAGGAAGCGATCTAGCCTCTGCGATATGTGACAAGGTTAGAGAGGCATCTCTTCCAGGCTTGGTTAGATGCCTTCCGAAGAAGTGTTCTTCTGGAGACTGGACCAAAAACGCTTGGTATACAATTAAAGGAGTGGGATCTCCGATTGCAATCTGCTGCGAGCCTCTCTTCATGGATACTCATCGAGATCTCTTAACTATGGAATCCCTTAGATCTATTGCTTCTGCGATAGCATCCGGGATAATCTCATGGAGTTTATAATGGAAGAACCCATACTGAATATCCTACTTAATGGAGGAGCTAATATAGCCTTCGCTGCTTTTTTGTATATGCAGAATCAGCAGCTGCAGAAGAGAGCAGATGAGCGAGAAGTAAAGCAGGATAAAAGAGAAGCAGATATCCGGGCTCGATACGATAAGGTAATATCTGATATGTACGAGAGGGAAGATGCTATCCGTAAGGAGCTGGTCCAAGAGATTAACGATCTAGATAAGAAGGTATCTACATTGGAGACTAAGATACAGCATATATTTAAGATAGTAGATGAGATTAAAGCGCAGTTCTTAAGGGCAGGATAACCCGCTCTATCTCAGCATCTAGAAACAGATCGAAGGGAGCTCGCTTAAATATGGTACGATCCTCCGGTCCGTTATTCTCTACGTAGAACTCACTCATGAAGGGAACCAGGCCCTCGATCTCAGTATAGAGGCTCCGAGTATTGATAATAGCAAGGTAGAGCTTCCCACTCCAGAGAAAGCCTTCCATAGTTAGATCGGAGATCTCTTCTCCAGTCTTTATCGCTGCTATTCGAGAATGGATCTCCAGCTCCATCTCTGGATACTTAGTTCTTCTCCATCTTAGAGCGAAGTGTCGAGCTGGTCTGCTCTTCCATATCCGAGCAGATACAGTAGTCTCCTTCCCATCCTCTGTATATGTATAGTCTATACCATTATAGATATCCCTACTCGTTCCTATCTCGGTTCTCCATGCTCCAGGGAACCTATCTGCGAGCGTAGGGACTACGTAATCGAACCAGAGAATATCGCTCTCTCGTAGTCTATCTTGTGTCGTTTTCATATCGTTGCCTCCGATACGAGAGCAATATACCACAAAAATATAGTAAATAATCTCTATTTTCTTTACACAATATATAAAACTATGCTATAGTTAAGTATATCCAATAAGGGATATACAAAAGAGGTACAAACAATGACAAGATTACAAAAAATCTTTAGCCAAATCCCACTCCAAGAATGGGAACACTCAGAAACAGACACAATCGAATTGGATGTAAAAATCTTAAAAGAGATTGCTGCATTTTACAATATTCATTTACAGAACATCATTGATTTACATGAGAAGTATCAAATCTTAGAAACTGAAGAAGAGTATCAGTCTCTTTTGAAACTCAAAGAATTGCTTGATGATCGGACTATGGATGAAGTTCGATATGAGCGTTCATTAATTTCTAATTCTCTTACAAATTCTTGGGGTTAATTATGACAATCAGCAGAAACGACAGGATCAGAATTAGAATTTATCTTTTGTTTTCGGGCTATTGGGGCATCGACAGCACAAAAGAACAAAAAGATTCTCAGATGGAACAAATTGCAAACATGACAAAAGCGCAACGAATTGAGCACATTGAGAAATTCGCTGCAACAGTTAACAAACCAAATCCATATTGGAATAAATAATCAACTTGGGGAGGGCCTTCCTCCCCATCTAACAAGAGGTACAAACAATGAACGAAGATAAAACATTAACCATGCTAGGCTATCTGCTAGTAACCGTAGCATTCTTTGCTGTCCCAGCTACTCTCTCCTTCCTTTGCTATGTGATGGGGGTGTAAAATGATTAAGGTAACACATTTCATTAAACGGCTAAAAAATCACGAAGGTAAAACTACTTTTCTAAATGCTCATAAAATAAGAAGTATATACCAAGATGATGATGGAGATGTATATATAGAATTTGATGTAGGAGGACTTTATGTAAAAGAGTCTATCGAAGATGTTCTACAACAAATTAATAAAGTTCTTAATGGGGGTAATAATGAATAAGCACCGCAGAAGATATGTAAAAGAGAATGGAAGAACTCAACTCCGCAAGATGAGCAAGCGCAGAACTCCTCCCAAGCCGATCTACTTAGATAACCTTGCTTTATTAAATGCAGTTAAGCAGATTGGAGAGATCTGTAAGATCTGGAGCCCAATCTACTGTAGCTGGGTATGGGAAGCGAAGATCCAGATTAATGGGCTAGTACTCCGTAGAGAAGTATTCGAGGATAAACCGGAAGAGGCTATCCAGTGGGCTCGAGATAAGTATACAGCTCTATTAGCTCCTCAGTTCTCTAGAATCCTTCATGGATATATTATGGGATCGGATTATGCTCTCGTAGATATTGCGGAGGTTATCGGAGTTACAGAGAATGCTATTTCTAAGTGGATCGCGGGGGATACCTACCCTTCTATCCCTGCTCTCGTTAGATTATGCCAGATGCTCTCAGGGGATGCTTGGGAAGCGCGCTATAATAAACTCTCTAAAATGGTAGAGATGGAGCGAGTATGATTTGGAAACTAGCATATCAAGGAATCTTACAGGGTCCCCCCGTAGCAATGGGGAGGCCTCGTTTTACTAGGACCGGGAGAGCCTATACTGCTCAGACCTCGAGAACCTATAAAGATGAGCAAGTTAAGCAGCTCCAATTAGCGAAGGGAGAGGAGTGGACTCCGCTAGATGGGATTCTCAGAATACAAATTACCTTTATCCATCCTAGAACGAAGAGACTCTCTAGAGTTAAGGGAGAGCTTCCTCAGGGTAGAATCTGGAGATCTAAGAAGCCAGATATCGATAATCTTATTAAGATGGTACTCGATATCATTACTCAGAGTGAGATCTGGATAGATGATAACCGGGTAGTATCTCTCTCTTCTGAGGATTACTACGCAGGAGAGATGGAAGAAGCCCATACTCTATTCTCTATCTACCAATGGAGAAAAGAAGATGAGGAATGATCCAAGCATTAATCTCCATCTCGGATGCTCTCTGCAGGCTATGAGAGAGATGGAAGATAACCAATATGATCTCGCTATCGTAGATCCTCCGTATGGAGTAGCTACTGCTTCTGCATTCCAAGGATCGGGAAAACTAAAGAATAGATCCCTTAATCAAGATACGAAGATCCAGAGATGGGACCAGGCTCCTACTGTAGAATACTTCGAGCAGCTGTTCCGAGTAAGTAAAGAGCAGATCATATGGGGAGGGAACTACTTCGATCTCCCTCCTACTAGATGCGTTATCGCTTGGGATAAGGTGCAGCCTTGGGAGAACTTCTCCGGGTGGGAGATGGGCTGGACTTCTTTTAATAAGCCTGCTCCTTTATTCAAGTTCGATAACCGAAGAGGAGGGAAGATACATCCTACCCAGAAGCCTATCGCTCTCTATAAATGGTGCTTAGAGAAGTTCGCTAAGGATGGAGATAAGATACTGGATACTCATCTAGGATCGGGCTCTATTGCTTGCGCTTGCTACGATCTGGGATTCGATCTCGATGCTTGGGAACTCGATCCGGAGTACTTCGAGAAAACTATCGAGCGGTATAACGAGCACTCCAAGCAGACTAAATTATTCTAGGAGGTACAGATGGATAAGAAGTTTAAGATAAGCACCTTCTCTAATAAGTTCGCTAAGGTCCCAGTAGAAGCAGAAGTAGATCTCCGCAAGCTCGCTAAGGCTCTCATGATCCCAGCAGTACCCTATCCAGTTCGAGAGAAGGGCTCTCTCCCTCTCTGGAGTCCTACTTCCTTCGCAGGAAATAGAAGCGGAGCCCATGCTATAGAGATTAGCTGCTTAGTATTCGATCTCGATGATGGTACAGATTATGCCTTCCATACTGCATTCTCTCAATATCATTACATAGCCCATACATCCTTCTCTCATACTGAGGAGATCAATAAGTGGAGGATAGTTCTTCCTCTGGAGATTCCCATCCCTGCTGCGGATTGGAAGAGAGCAGCGAAAGCAGGGAAGGAGTTATGGGATAATCTAGCAGGCCAGGGAGAACCGGATAGCAGCGCGCTTACTGATTGCGCTAGAATGTTTTATCGATACGCTATCCCAGATAGATCGGATGCACAGCTGCAGAGCACGAAAGCCCATAAAGGAGAAGGGCTCCTCCGGTTGGAGTATTCTCATATTCCAAAAGAGGAACCGAAGAAAAGATACAAGAGATGGGAGAGCAAGAGAGCAGGCTCCAAGAGTGGGATGGAGGCCTTATTCCATAATCCAGAATATAGAAGGGCTCTCGCTCAGCAGATTGGAGCAAGCATCGAGGGCAATGTAGCCCGGAATATCACTTGCCCAGCTTGCAATAAGAGAGAGGTCTATTATTCTATAGATCCTGATTTAATGCACGCGGTTAGATATCCTCACTGTAACCGGGCTAATAAGTGTGGATGGTGGGGATTTTTGGAGACTCTAATATGAGAAGTAGTAAGAGAATACCCTCGATACCGAAAAACTGCAGCTCCTTCGGTTTACATATATTTCGATATGCAGAATACAAGGATATCACTTTGGAAGATTTAGCGAAGGGAGTAGGAATAAAGCTTCCTACGCTTAAGGCATATATGAACGGAACTCGATATCCCAAGATCGATATATACCTCGCTATCTGTGAGGTTCTAAGCGATACGAGAGTGGAGTATAATATGCTCATTCTGAGAGGAGTAAGATCTACTCCAGAGAATGCTCTCTCTGAGCGGAGGCTACGGATCAAAGAAAAATACAGTAAGAACGATAACCAATAGACACAACAAAAATACGGAGGTACAAGATGTATTTTAATAAGTGGTTAAATGAGGAGCTAGAACATCTCCCAATATCTAGAGCAGAACTCTCCAGATTATCAGGAGTAAGTTATAGCACAATGAACGGAGCTAAGAAATTCGATCCTCGGATCTCGAATCTCGTGTTAATATGCGAAGTGCTCACAGAGAGTAAGATGCTTAAACAGCATCCAGAGTATAAAGATTATCCAGATCTTCCAGAATGGAGAAAAGAATCTCTCAGAGAGAAGGCAGCAGCCCTCCTAGATTCTACGATTATCTCTGCTATTGCATCCTGCGGAGTAGAATATTCCTACGCTATAAACAGATTACAGGAGCGCGAAAAATGAACAAAGAACAAATGAAGAAGATGTTAGAGATCGCTAAGCAGATTGGAGAGGAAGCGGAATATAAGTTCGCTCCAGAGGAAGCCCATATCGATACATGGGATATGTTACAGAAGTCAGAAGCGAAGTACAATAAAGAAGGAGAACTTACTAGAACTCCCAAACCTTATGCCAATAGAAACAATATCGCGCTGATCTTAGAGAACGATCCTGTTTATGAGAGCCTCTGCTATAACGATCATAGTAATAAAGTAATCTGGAAGATGAGAGAGTTATGGGATCCAGATCTCGAGGATATCGGACTCCATATTGAGCGAGCCTATAACATTAGATACACCTCTCCAGATATTAAGAGAGCGGTCCTGCGAGTAGCCCATAAGAACATACAAGAGAATGTAAAGGACTGGGTAACGAATCTTCCAGTATGGGATGGAGAGCCTAGAATCCATAATCTCTTCCGGACTGCATTCCGAGCGCAGATCATTCCAGGCTCTGAGCAGCTCATGGAGGAGATGAGTTCTAAGTGGATTATCTCTCTCATTGCTAGAGTTATGAAGCCCGGATGTAAGATGGATAACTTCTTAATCCTCTGTGGAGAGAAGGGACTGGGCAAGAGTACAGGATTAAAAACTCTCATTGGAGAAGATTGGTTCTCAGATAGCCCTCTCGATATTGGGAAGAAGGATTCTCTAGAGTTAATCCATTCTACGGAGACTTGGCTATGGGAACTCGCGGAGTTACACTCTCTCCAGGGGAGAACAGCTGACAACTTTAAAGCCTTCATCTCTTCCGCAGAGGATAAGTTCAGACCTTCCTATCAGCAATTTCCTAAGTCGTATCTCCGTAGAGTAGTGTTTGCTGGGACTTCGAATAACTATCAATTCTTAAGTGATGGACCGGAGCGGAGAGTATGGCCTATTACAGTTACTCAGCAGGTAGATCTCGAGTATCTCAGAACGTGGAGAGAGCAGATCTTCGCAGAAGGGCTAGAAGAATACTTAGGAGGATCGATCTGGTATCTAGAATGGAAATCGCAGCGGATGCTCTCAGAACTCCAGCAGGCTTATATTATCGATGATCCTTGGGCTATCAAAGTAAGAGAGGCGATCGCAGGAGGTAAAAACAATACTACTGAGATCATGAACTATTTAGAGTTACCAGTATCCCAACAGCATACAGGGAACGCTAAGCGGATAGCCCAGATCTGTAAGGAGTCCGGATATAAACAGGTTATCAAGGATGGGCAGAGAATATGGAAGAGATAAGAAGATACAGTATTGGGAGCCTCTTCGCTGGGATTGGAGGCTTCGAGCTGGGACTGGAGAGAGCGATACCCGGAGCGTATACCTCATGGCAAGTAGAGCAAAATACATATTGCCAGAAGGTACTCGCTAAGAACTGGCCAGAGGCTCGAATCTATGATGATGTAAGAAACATAACTAAGAACAATGTAGAGCAAGTAGATATCCTCTGCGGGGGATTCCCTTGCCAAGATATTTCTTTAGCAGGAAAAGGAGAAGGATTACATGGGAAAAAATCAGGTCTTTGGTGGGAAATGCACCGTATTATCGATGAGTTACAGCCCAGAGCGGTTATTATGGAGAACGTTGCAGCTATCAATGTTCGAGGGCTTGGAACAGTACTTGGATCGTTATCCCAAATCGGGTACGATGCGGAATGGTGTACTATACGAGCTTCAGATTTCGGAGCACCTCATAGAAGAGCGAGATGGTTCTGTATCGCTTACCCTACCCACTCCTATAGCCAGCGATCCGGACAAACATCACAGCGGAGGACTTCACAGATTAATAGTAAAGGGAGAGAGATACAGCAAGGGAGATCACAGAATACTACCTACTCCAACAGTAAATGGAGCTCAAAACAGTATTTACAATATCAGTGTTTGGAAGAGGAAATCAAGTTTAAACGCAGAGGCAGCAAAGCTAATGGGGTTAACGATGGAAATAGCAACTACTGGTACGGCTTTCCAACTACATCCGCAATTTGTCGAAGAGATGATGGGATTCCCGATAGGGTGGACAGAATTAAATCTTTAGGAAATGCTATCGTTCCTCAATGCTCAGAATGGATAGGGAAGAAGCTCTGGGAGAGTGGAATCCTCCAAGCTGGAGATTAAGACTTGTAATCCCATCTGGAGTAGTGTATATTCTTAATGATCTGTTTGATTGAATGTTAATGGTTGAGAGCTCGGAGTTTACTCTGGGCTCTTTTTTTGTATCCGAGCGGTAACACTTCTAGCAGATGTACTCCATAATCTAATAAAAGTATCCGAGCGGTAACAATTCTAGCCCAGATAGCCCTCGATCTAATCAAAAAATACACTAGATAACAGTAAAAATACACTAGATAACACTAGGTGTAATCTGCTATACCCTCGATCCATAGGGGACAAAGTACCAGAAATAGCCCTATTTGGAGTATCAGTTTATATAGAGAATATAAATTGGTATATCTATTTATATTATATATACACGCGAGGGGCTCGAACCCCATTAAAACAGAGTATCGAGCCCGTAGCAGCGTAACTATCGTAGATTTTACCTAGTGATATTTAGTGTAGTTCTAGTGTTATCTAGTGTTATTTATCCTCTTTACGGAGGCTTCTGATTGCTCTCTTGACCCAAGACCGAGCGGGAGTTCCTCCCCAGAGAGCCCAGGCTACAGCAGCCTTAGAGGTCTTATCCTGTCTAGCCTTCGCTTCTTTATCGGACTCTCCATGTCTAGCGAACCAAGCATCCATTAGCTCTAGCTGCTCGAGATCTACTTCTCCAGAGGTCAATCTTCTAGCAGTCTTCATTCCAGTACCGGGGACTCTCTTCCCCTTCTCATCTTTATAAGATGCTCGTTTACTAATGGGCTGCTCTAGGTTATAATCTACTGCTCTCTTAGCGAGAATCTGTATCTCTCTTGGTACTCTAATCTTAGGCATGAAGCCCTCCAAATATGTTAAGGTGATGTTATGAAAATGAAGAAGCGATCAATAATACCAGAGCTCGAAGGCATCTCTCTCTCGGAACTCTTCCCCGGAATCGAGATAGAGGAGAACTTTACAATATCTAATGCTCAGGACTTCCTCCAAGCACAGATCGAAGAGATGCACGAGGCTATCTGCTGCGATACTATAGGAGATACTAGCATTATAACAGTTAATGGAGAGATCTACATATATGCAAAATGGGATACGAACGGAGTAGATCTAGACTTCCGTAACGAAGGCTTCCCCGCTCTAGGATTAATGGGAGCGATACTCTCTACTGTAAACCATGTAAGAGGGCATAACGGAGAAGAAGAGAGCGAGAGCTGGGATGAGATCTAAGCAAGATAATCTACTCATTCAATATAAGATCTCTCGATTAATAAGAGAGGGCTACCAGTGGGACCAGGCTGCAGCGATTACTATGAGGATGTATAAGGATGGAGAGCTTAGAGGATCGGTTCCTTACTCCAAGCCTAAGAAGCGCAAGAAAAGAGAAGAACGCAGAAGAAACAGATACCGGAGATAAATATGTATGGTAAACCCAAGAAGAGAAAAACACCCATGAAGCCCAAGCGCAGAACAGCTAGAAGAACAACTCGCAGGAAATAGAGATGGCCGCTAAGGTTCCCAAGAAATATACTAAGGGACTCGGAGAGAGTACCCAGGCCAGAAGGAAGGCAGAGATCCGAAAGAGAATAAAGGGGAAGGAATCCTTTAAGCCTCTTCCAGGGGATGCTCGCGCTAAGACAAAAGAGAGCAAGTATACGAAGAGAATAAAGGATAGCGGGCTCCGGTCAGTTATCCAAGAGGAAGCAACCAAGAAGGAAGGGAAGCCTCGAGAGAGATTTATTAAGGCTGTAGCCTCCGTTACAGATATCCCCCGAGGGATTATCCAAGAGGTATTCGATAAGGGGCTAGCTGCTTGGGCTGTAGGACATAGACCCGGAGCAACTCAGGATCAGTGGGCTAGAGCTCGTGTATATTCTTTTCTATCGAAGGGTAGAACTGTAGAGACTGCAGATAAGCAGCTCTTTGAGAGAGCGAAAGAATCATTAAAGAAGAAGGGGAAGCGGTTCTCCTTCTAGACAAAAGATAAACACTTATCCATAAGTAGAGGTACAAGATATGGAAATCAAATTATTAGCAGCCCCTCTCGATATGCCAGAGGCTATAGATTACATGGAGAAGGAACTAGAGAAGATAGATCCCCTCTATATAATGGTTAATCTCAATCGATTATTAGAAGATGGATTCTCAGAGAAGCAGGTTAGAGAGTTTATTTCTTCTATATCGAAGGGATCTTTAAACTCTATCCATTTAATGCAGCCCAAGGATAACGAGTTCTTCTATACTGATAAGTGGTTAGAGAGTCTGTATCGCGCTTGGGATTCTCTAGAGATGGTCTATTGGTGGCAGCCCTCCCACATGGCAGAGGGCCCGCGAGAGGGCTAGCCTATAGGCATGTGTACCTAGGCTACCCCCCCCGCACTTCACTCAC
>Ga0209535_1002368_pt1 | contig 12306 bp, 12 predicted proteins | sample LinPmetageLP28_FD_184041 | JGI IMG/M metagenome (GOLD analysis project Ga0209535, IMG submission 184041) | Marine viral communities from the Pacific Ocean - LP-28 (SPAdes) (version 2) | ecosystem: Environmental > Aquatic > Marine > Oceanic | place: Pacific Ocean | collected 2009-08-22
AGCCAGCAGTCTCTAAGACACCACTTAAGAAAGAGTTAAACAATTTACCGAAAATTGACGGTGAGATTGTTTATATAGGTGTAAATAACTTTAAAGATTTAACTGGAAAGCGTAAGAGTTCGGATACAGTTGCAAGTTTTTCCGCTGTTGTTACTCAAGGAGGAGAAGCTTGGTTAATGGAGTCCTTAATGGAATCTGGCTGGTTCAAAGTATTAGAAAGAGCAGAGTCAGAATCTATTTTAAGAGAAAGAGCTCTAGTCACTCAAAGCCGTAATTCATTTGACGAAAAACCTATACCTTTAGATCCTCTACGCTATGCTGGTATACTAGCATTTGGTGGTATATTAGATTATGAAACTAATAACATATCTGGAGGAGTCGGAGCTAGTTATTTAGGTATAGGGGGATCGGAAGAATATAGACAGGATACTGTTACTGTGTCATTAAGATTTGTTAGTACCTCAACTGGAGAAGTTTTAGTTACAACTACAGCAACTAAAACAGTAATATCTACATCAACTAATGCTACAATGTTCAGGTTTGTGGATTTAGATACTATACCAGCAGAAGCGGAAATAGGTATAGCAAAAAATGAGTTAGTATCTAAAGCAGTTAGATCAGCAATCGATAAAGCCTTAATAGATTTAATTTATAAAGGAAAAGAAAAAGGGTACTGGAAATTTAAAAAATAGGTATTTTTCTTTATAAATACTAGTATGAAGAAATTTCTTTTATCATTGTTAATTACAACAGGTATAATACAGGCTAACAATGAGATTTATCTCGATCAGTCTGGTGGTTCGGGTACATTTACTATTAAGCAAACTGGTGCTACTAATAAGTTTGGTAAGGACAGTGATAGAGCAGGACTAACAGGTACTTCTAAAACCTTTACATCCATTACCACTGGTACAGGTAACGATATTTTAATCCAAGAGGAGGGTAACAGTACAACAACTGAACTTCTTATTGCAGGTAATACTAACAAAATTGATTCAAATGTTAAAGGAGATTCTAATGAAACAACAATTGATATCGCTGGTAATACAAACGTAGTATTAGTCAAAGCTGATGTTGCTAATGATGTAGAAAACACTACAAGTAAAACTGAAACCGATGTAACTATTAAAGGTAATACAAACAATGTAACCTTTAGTATGGTGGGTACAGCCGATGTTACTAACATTTGGGAGATTACTGGTGATAGTAATGTAGTAAACTCTTACCAGCAAGGACAAACTGGTGGTGTTGGACATGAACAAACAGTTGAGCTTTTCGGAAGTTCAAATAAAGTTGATATTTATCAAATCGGAACAAAAGCTCATGTATTAGATCTTGAAGTTACTGGAAGTGATAATAAATATACTATCTTACAAACTGATGGCACTGCAGCGACATATACCAATCCTTCTGCTGTTACTGGTAGCGGTAACTAATTTATATGGTGCTGGTAAGGTAGTTAAGCAAACTCAGCCAGCACAAATAATGCGAGGCACAGAAAAACTTTTGACCGAGGTTAACGCTTCGGTCAAAATGTTTGATCAAATAGAGACTCTTAATGGTACAATAAATATAGTATTTGAAGATGATACTAAAGTATCATTGTCTAAATATTCTAAATTAGTAGTAGATGAATATGTTTATGATAGTAATAAAAAGGTAGGTAAGGTTTCTCTAAAGGGTCGCTTAGGTACTCTTAGATATACCTCTGGTAAGATTGCTAAGAACAATAGAAAAAATGTAAAGATTACTTCTCCAACTGCAAGTGTTTCGGTTAGAGGAACAGACTTTACAATGACAGTTGAACCAACTGGTAAAACTACATTTCAACTATTACCATCTATAGATGCAAATGGTAATGCTTATACAGGGTCTATAGCAGTATCTAACTCAAGTGGTGTAGTAGTATTGAATCAAGCATTTGAAGTAACAAGAGTAGAAAATAATCTTAAACCACCATCAGCTCCGAAAAAAGAAGCAAGACAGGCTCCGCAAGAGGATAAACCAAAAGTTAAAGACGATCCAAGAGATAACAATAACAATAACAACGATAATACAGAAAAGAAAACGAAAGAAACAGAGACAAATACTAAAGTTAATATTAAAGCTATTGAGTTATTTCAAACTAACCCGTATGATATGAGTAAGGTCCTTTTTAAGAAAACTACTGAGCAAGGTAATGTTACTTCGCTAAATATAGATGCAACTTCTAATACAACTATTAACTATCTTAACAACGGAGTGTTTCAATCATTCTTACTCAATAATGGTAATAGTGTTATATTCAATATCGAACAATGAGCTTTAATAAAAAAAATTACTTTATCTGCTTGTTAGTTACTATAGCTTTAACGACTATACGATTAGTAGACCCTTTTTTTGTTGAAACGGCAAGATTAAAATCATTTGATTACTATCAACGAGATCAAGAAAAGATAGAAGCTACTGAAATAGCGGTTGTAGAGATAGATGAAGACAGTTTAGAGGTTAATGGTCAATGGCCATGGCCCCGTAACTTAATAGCCGATGGTGTTGTTAAAGCATATGAAAGTGGCGCTGCGTTAGTTATATTACCTATTTTATATGCAGAGGAAGATAGAATGGGTCATGATGATTACTTAATTGACATAATGAGCCAAGTACCAGTTATATTAGGTCAATCAGCTTCTGTAAAAGGTAAGGGGGCACCAGTTCCTCGTGGACTAGTTATTATTGGAGAAGATCCAAAAGAAGTTATATATGATTATCCGGAAGCTATAGGACCAGTTAAATCTTTAGGGGAAGTAGCAGCTGGTGTTGGTATGATGACAACAACACCAGAAATCGACGGAGTAGTTAGACGAATGCCATTAATTGTTCAAGTGCAAGATCAATACTATAGTACTATAGCATTAGAAGCACTACGATTGTTTGGTGAAAAGGATTCGTATCAAATTAAAGCAGATGAAGTAGGAGTTGAGTCAGTTAGGGTTTATGGCTTTGACCCTATTGTTACAGATACTAATGCAAGAATATGGTTAAATTATAAATATACCTTTCCTACAGTATCATTTAGTAGTGATGACTGGAGCTCAGTTAGGGATAAGATAGTTATTATTTCACCTACTGCAGAAGGATTATCTAATATGGTATCAACCAATTTAGGAACTAACTATACCCATATTGTGCATGCTACAAATCTTCAAATGTTAATAGACGAAAACCGTTTAGAACGTAAAGAGGAATTTTATATGCATGAGCTTATTACTACAATTAGTATATGCTCTATAATTATTATAGGAGCGTTATGGTTACCATATTTTGTAAGTTTGTTATTTTGTATTATAAGTATTGGTTTGTTACCGTGGATTGGAACATTATTGTTTAATCAAGGTAGGTTGTATGATTTTACTTGGCCGGTAACTGCTATTTTTATTACTTGGTCAGCTGCAACGTTTATTAGATTTGTTCAAGAAAATAAAACAAAAAAACTTATTAAAAATCAATTTGAACATTATCTTGCTCCGGCAGTTGTTAAACTCTTACAAAAAAATCCTAAGGAATTACAACTAGGTGGTAAGACAAAGGAACTAACAATTTTGTTCAGTGATTTGAGAGACTTTACAACCTTAAGTGAAAACTTTAAATCTAACCCTCAAGAGTTAACCAACCTTATTAATAAATACTTAACTCCAATGACCGGGTGTGTTATTGATAATAATGGAACTGTTGATAAATTTATTGGAGATGCTTTAATGGCATTTTGGAATGCCCCAGTTGCTAATAATGATCATAGATATTTGTCTGTTAAGTGTGCACTTGAAATGTTTGATCTACTTGAAGATTTAAATAAAGAGTTGAAAGATAGAGATATTGAATTAAAGATGGGTATAGGAGTTAATACTGGTGATGTTGTTGTAGGTAATATGGGATCTAACCAACGGTTCGATTATACATGTTTAGGTGACGCGGTTAACTTAGCTGCTAGATTAGAAAGCCAAACAAAAAGTTATCGAGTTGGATTATTGGTTGGGGATGAAACAAGAGCACATCTTAAAGATAGATTTTCTTTTTGTGAATTAGATATGATTGCTGTTAAGGGTAAAACAGAAGGTATACGTATTCATACTATAATTAATAAAGGTAATAAGTCTTTATTAAATCATGAAGTATTTTTAAAAGCTTATAGATCTAAAAGTTGGGATACAGCGATTAAGCATGCAACATTCTGTAAAAGAGCTATTCCTAGATTATCAGGCTATTATGATATGATGATTGAAAGAATTGAATATTTAAAAGAAAATCCACCAGGAGAAAATTGGGATACAGTATTTAAAGCTACTTCGAAATAATAGCTGCAGCTGCGGCTGCAGGTACTATTACCAATATACTGCCCACTATCCATACCACTACATATAATAAAAATCTATAAATAGGTTTTTCAACCATTGGGAAGAAATCATTATCTTTAGTGTTATCCAAAATAGATGTAACTTTATCTTTCACTTATAATATATTTATACAACTAACCTAGAATGCGGACCCGGTATTACCAACTCCAGGTTCAACACCACTATGTTTATGATCCTTTAACGATACACTACCTGCTTTCACATCCCCGTTTGGCACTCTAATACCTGTTGACCCACAAACAGTAATATTACCGTGAACAATAAGATCACCGTAAACCTCTAAATCTCCCGTAAACAGAGCGTTGGGAGTATCTATCGTATGTTGATTATATGTTGTATCAGTTCTATGAGTTGATACTTGAGCTAATAGATCTCCGCTTTTAACAAATATATCTTTATCTGCTATAACATCTACTCTACCAGCATTATTATCATCACCTGCACCTATAGATACAGCTGCACCACCTAGAATTAAATTACCTTTAGCATTTAAGTTTGCTTCACCAGTTGAATTCATACTAATCCCCCCTGAACCGGTCGACATATTAAGCTTAGTACCAGCTGCTATATGAATATCTCCAAACGGTATTGAGTTAGATGTATCTGTATTTTCGTATCTAGATGTACTAGTTTTTACTTCCTTTAGCTTACCATCTACAACTTGTTTTTTTTGTGTTACAGCTTTTTTGTTTGGTGCCATTGTACCTGAATCAAAAGCAGTTACCGCCGGCCCAGCTTGCAGTGTTATATGTTTTCCTGATAATAATTTCAAGCTACCACCTACTCCCATTTGGCTCTCTAGGTTAGCTAGCTTCCCTGCTAATTTTTCCAATAAATCAGGAATAATACTGTCTTGTTCTTCATATGTACCCCCTTCAACAGCCCCACTTTCCGGGTCAGGGGTACCACCATCCTCATATACTGTGTTAGTATTATTGCCTATCGCGCAGTAGTTCCAATTAGGCTTCGCTTTGGCCGCAGCTATTTCTGACCAAATTTCTAACCAATCGTCTGCTAGAGGGCTATTAGTAAGATCGTCAGAACCTGTTATTACAGTTATATCTCCCTTAACTCTATCTTCCTTATTTGAATTTACTAACGTAAAGCTATCCCCTTTTGTAGTGTTAAACTGTGTGCCTAAAATTAAAGTCTGCTTATTATTAGCTGCTAACTCACTAGTTACTTTATTATTAATATTAATATTAGAACCACTTATGTGACTAATATGAATCTTCTCTTTTCCTGTAGTCGACCCAAATACTATAGCACCAGCTTTTGTATTCATAACTGTCTCGTCACGGTCAGTAACAAATTCTGAACCATTATTTACTTCACTAGTCTTCATTTTCTGATCTATCGGTTAAATTAGAATAAGCAAAAGGAACATTCGGATACACATTACCTCCTACATCAGCAATACTGTCTAAATTAGCAGCACCTAAATAATATCCTAAAATTATGGGCCGGCCTCTCATACCGTTTATAAAAGATACTATAACCGTGCTATCCTTTCGAGGGTAAGAAACCATACCTTTATACGAATTTGATCTATTATCCGGACTGTAAGCACCAGCTGTAGGGTTAACTCCTGCTGTTACAGTTAGCTGACCGCCTATAAATTCATCAGATACATCAAAAAATGCTTCTGCTGGTGGAACAGCCGTTTGATCTTCTATATCTCCACCGTCTTGAACTCCTAGTAGATCTTTATTTGCATTATATGTAACTCCAGTTCCACCACTAAACACTGGTTGCATTACATCGGCTGGAAATGTTTTACCAATAATTGCTAGCTCTTCTGCAGTAAGAGTGTTAGGATTATTACTACCTTGGGATGACTGAAAAGCACTATCCCCTGGATCTAATCCTAAAATTTTAATATACACCCTGCCATAAGGTCGTTTATCAGTAGATCTTAATCTATCTGTATCAAAAATTACTTTTGCTATATATAGGGAATTGTACATTTTTAAAATAAATTAGCTGTTTCTACGATACGAGTAGCTCTGTCAACGTCCCTAGCTGCTTTGTTAACAGTTCTATTTATTGCTCCTCCTGGTTTAGAAATATTATTAGATACTTCATTAACTACATCTCTTATTGGTCTTAGACCTTTAGAAACATCAATTGCAATTTTAGGTGTAACTGATGCTAAAGCTTGGGATGTAATACAGTTAAGTAATGTCGCGGCAGCAAAATCACAATTTTGTTTTTGATTAATAAAATCATTAATATCACCTACCCTATTTTTTATACCCTTATAAAAATCCTTACCATCTTCAATAATAGCTCCTAATTGGGCTAGAGCTGATGTAGCTGCGTCAATGTTACCAACTATAGCTCCTGTTATTTGTTGTACCGCTCCATTAATAGTTCTAAGTACTATATCAGAAACTGACTCTACTATCCCTTCTAACGTTGTACCTATAGTAGCAACTACATTTCCTATTAATTGTTTTGTTACACCAGGTAAATTGGATAAAAAGGAAGGTAAACACAGAGCGATCTTTGCTCCTGCGGTGAGCAAATCAGCTTTATTATTTGCTGCAGTAATAAATCTACCTACACTATTAATTAATGCCATATACAGTTATTTATGCTTGAAAACGCAAATAGGCTAGCTATAATAGTTGTATGCTAGTAAGTCATGAATCACCTATTGCTATCCTGGAAGAATCAAAGTCTTATAATGATTACGATTATGCTCTCGTACATTTATTCGAGTCACAACCTGAGTATTATAGCTTTTTTAAACAATCGCTCATGGCCGGTCGTGAGGTGTTACTTGACAATTCGATATTTGAATTGGGAGAAGCGTTTGATCCTAGAAAATATATTAAGTATATTACCGAACTTAATCCTTCTTTTTTTATTGTTCCTGATGTTCTTGAGAATGCGCAAGCAACTAAATCTTCATGGAATAAGTTCTACCTAAATTATGGTGAAGATCTAAAAGGTCAAACTGCAATAGGAGTTGTGCAGGGGAATTCATATCAGGATCTAGTAGAGTGTTATAAGTTTATGTCTGATAATGCTGACTATATCGCGATTTCATTTGATTATAAGTGGTACGATCAGAATAGTTACTCTAATCGAGATGGTCGCTTAGGTCAGCTTGATCGTTGGACTGCCGGGAGACAGCATCTTATTGAGAGGTTAGTAGATGATGGGATCTGGAATAATTGTAAACCTCACCATTTGCTTGGAGCCGCGCTCGCCCGTGAGTTTAGAAAGTATGTTCCGGTAGCAGAAGAGCTTGGTATTCGTTCTATTGATACTTCAAACCCTGTTGTAGCCGGCTTACTTGGTCACCGATATATGGCTAATCAAGGTCTTAACTACAAGCCTTCACAAATGCTAGCTGATATGATTGCCACCGAAGTTAATGAAGATCAAATGGAAGATGTAATTTATAACACTGACCAATTTAAGAAAATTATTAGCCGTTGATGAAAACGCTCTGGAGAATTTGGGCACGTACTATGGGATGTCGTATTAGTGATTCAAACATTGAGTCAGATATTTCAGCTATAATTAGAACGTTTTGGTGGTTTATTCATATTGTTACATGTGGATTTATCATTGCAAATACAATTAGGCATTGGAATTAATAAGGAACTCTACTATAATTAAGTATGAAGAAACATTGGGTAGTACTGTTCTCTCAAACTGGTAGTGAGATTGTCAAGCTTCAAAAACATACCGGAAGATGGCCTGATAAAATTTTTACTAATAATAGTGATATTGACACGTGGCATCCGAAAATGCAACAACTACATAAGTTAGGTTTATCAAGTCAGTCGGGAGTGTCGCGAGTTAATATAGTTAGTAACCTACAAGCAAAGACTTGTAATTTTTTGCATAATATAAGAAAAGATTCGCTAATTACACTACATGGATGGCTTCGTATAATTCCAAAAAATATTTGTGAGCAATATGAATTAGTAAATGGGCATCCAGGCTTAATTAATACTTATCCAGAACTTAAAGGTAAAGATCCGCAGATAAAAGCATATGATAAAAATTATGGTGTTATTGGATCGGTAGTACATAGAGTTACACCAATTGTAGACGATGGTCAAATTTTAACTCATACAGCTATATATAGAGAAAATAAAGATACTTTAGAAGATGTTTTTAAAAAGCTTGCGTTTACGTCTTTTAAGTCGTGGCAAAAATTCTTTAATAGTATAAAATAATATATGATTGCTTCCTTTACAGGCGCGCAGAGTACTGGTAAGACTACATTGTTGAATATTCTTAAAGAAAAGAATAATAATATTACATTTATAGATGAAGTTACAAGACGTATAAAGCGAGAATATAATTTACCGATTAATGAGGATGGTGGTGAATTAACTCAGTTTATGATAATGGCGGATCATATTGCTAATGTTTATAGAAAGTATGACAATGAGGTAGTTATTTTAGATAGGTGTGTTGTGGATGGGTTAGTATATACTCAATGGCTTTATGCTAATAGTAAAGTCGATTCATTAATGAATGATATTGCGAGTAATATTTATAATTCACTATATAACAAATATGATGTAATTTTTTATACTGCTCCGGAAGATGTTGAGTTAGTAGATGATGGTGAACGTTCAGCAGATAAAAAGTTTAGAGACGATATTATTACTAATTTTGAGCATAGAATTAAAAGTCTTAATAATGTAGTAGTGTTGAAAGGTACTGTAGAAAAAAGGTTAGAAACGGTAAAGAAAACATTTGAAAAATATAATTTAGATATTAAAATATAACAGCTATGGCGTTACAACAATTAGATAATAGTAATATTAGTAAGCATCTCGGTCAGACTTCTCGGTATAAGTCTACGTATGATCCGGGACTGCTCGTACGTGAACCTCGACAGTCTAACCGAACTCATCTAGGACTTAAAGACAATAATCTTCCTTTTGTGGGAGGAGATACTTGGAATGCTTATGAGGTTTCAGGGTTAACTAACTTAGGAATACCGGTATTTGGTGTAGGAAAGATCTACTATCCATGTGATGGAAAATATATTGTTGAATCAAAATCTATTAAGTTATATTTCAATTCTTTCAATATGACTAAGCTTGGGGAAACTCCACAACAAGTTCGTGAAGAGATTGCTCGACGAGCAGCAAGTGATCTTAGTAAGCTTTTGAAAGTTAATGTTGATGTTAAGATTTTTACTAATGCTGAAGTACTTGCAGCTGGGGTATCTGCTGATAGTGAATATGATCATGAAAAGTTTATTACTATTGAAGATGTATATCCTGTTGATGATGTTGAGTTTTCTGTCTATCAAGAGACACCGGAGCTTCTTGAGATAGTTGAGAATCCTCTCGCTGATAAGATTGTTCGTTATCATAGTGCTCTTCTCAAGTCTAATTGCCGTGTTACTTCTCAGCCTGATTGGGGTGATGTATACATTGAGTTTAAAGGTAAGAAAGCTGTTGATCCCATTTCACTTCTTAAGTATATTGTTTCTTTTCGTGATGAATGCCACTTTCATGAAGAGATTTGTGAAGCCCTTACAAAACGTCTTATTGATGTACTTGATCCTGAAGAGTTGACCGTTCGTTGTTTATATGCCCGACGTGGTGGTATTGACATTAATCCAGAACGTCGTCTCAAAACATCAGCTAAACATCATTCACTGAGTGATGTAAATGTACCTTTTATTAAGACACCAAAGCAATAGTACATAACTATAAATAATAACTAGAAAGCCCATACATATGTATGGGCTTTTCCTTTTGTTGTATTAAATATGTTATATGATAACACTGTTTAGCGAAGAGGTACAAACAACCTCAACTAATTCAGATCATAACACTCTATATGTTGAATCCTTTGAAGAGGCTTTTTTCGGTGTTTATGAATTTGAAATAAACGGTAATACTATTATTGCAGAGCAAATCCATACTATTGATGGTAACCCTGTAGTTAGAATACCCGTTGTTGATGTTGATAATAATAAAACTGAATATGATTTTATTCTAAAAATGGGCAGTCAAAAGGTTGAGTTAAGTACTTCTGGAGGAGTTGTTATACAACCACAACTTGTTGAGGAGGTAATTGTTGATGATAAAACTATTCTAGAAGATGATAGCTTTCAATCTATCAGTAGTAGTGATTTAAATTCATCTGTTGAGACAGAATATATACCAGTAACTAAATACAACACTATGTGGGTTGAAAAGTTTGAAGAAATATATTTTGATGTATATGAATTCTATTTAAATGGTAGTAAAATACTTGCTGAAAAGATAGATACTTTCGGAGAGCACCCAGTTGTTAAAGTACCATTTACAGAAGTTAACGGCAATAAAATAGAAGCTACATTTGTACTTAAAGTAGGCACACAACCAAACACTACTGAAATTGTTTCTGAGGCCGTTGAAGAAGATGAGCCTATTATGATTGAAAGTCGTAATACTTTATTCGTTGATACATATGAAGAGACATTTTTCGGGGTTTATGAGTTTGAAATAAATGGTAATAAAGTAATTGCAGAGCAAGTTGATACTGTTAATAGTACCCCAGTTGTTAAAATTCCAGTTACTCGATCAAACGGTAAGCAGGTTGAGGTTGAATTTATTCTTAGGGAGGGTACACAGGATTCTGTTTTAGATAATAGTAAATTAGTCCTAACAGATGAGTCAATGTCTGTTATTAAAGAAGAAGATCTTAAGGCTAAACTACACGCTGACTCAAAAACTTTAATTGAAAAATCAGGTGCAACCGATATTAATATTTCATACAGAATAGATAAAGATGAAATTATAGAAGAAATAAAAACTGACAGTGCCGCGGCTTTTGAAAAACTCCGTGAAGACACGAAAAGTATTGTTGATGAAGTTGAACAAATTAGAGATAGTATTTTTATTGAGTTTGCATCAAATAGTGATTCTTATAGAGTGAAAGAGTCTAAAAAGCTTAAGCTATTTGTTGATAAAAGGATTGAAGAACTTAGCAAGACTAATAAGACCTTAGCGGAAAAGTTAAAAATTGAAACTCGGAATTCTTTAGATTCAACATACGGTGGTTTTATTAAAAAGCTTCGCGAAGCGCAGCAAGAACTTAAAGAACGTAAAAAGGAACATTTAAAAATTAGTCATACTCTTAATGTGTTAGAAAATGCTCATCTAGAGCTCCGGGATGATGTTAACGTTAACAAACGTGAAATTTTAGAAGCAACTAACAATTCAGAAAAGTCGGTTAATAAAGCCTTAAGTAGACTTGGAACAGTTAAGAAGGAGTTAACTGATGTAGTATCAAACTCTGAAATATTAAAAGATGCGCTAGCGCATAGTATCACGCTAGCAGAGGATCGAGTTAAACAATATTATCATGAAAAAATAGAACAAATTGAAAAAACTGTTTTTAATAATATTAGACGAGATGAAATTATAGAAGTAGTTAAAACTAGTAAAGCTAAAATACTTACTGAATTAAATGATACAAGTGATTTAAAGAAACAACTTCTTGAAATTGCGGCTGAGGAATATGATCCTATCTCAGGTAAAGAGTTTCAAAGTAAGCTTAAAAAAAGCATAGATGAAAAATTTGTATCCGAGATGGCAAATATTCGTCGTATGGTCGAATTATATTCAGGAGGAGGCACTAACGCTGTACAGTTTGCTGACGGTGGTACCATGACTGGGGATCTTAATGTAAATGGTAATATTTTATCTGGTGGGGTAAACTTAACTGATATGTTCGGTGACGGTGGTGGTACTGGTACTATTGCCGGCTCAGGTACTGCAAGTAACGTGACATTGTGGGACGGTATATCGTCTATAACTGATAGTAAGTTAGTACAAACTTCTACAGGTATGATACTGAGTGGTGGTCTTAATACAGAGTATATTGGACTCTCTACTGAAACCGGGACTTTTAATCTTAGTGCTAATAACGATCAGGG
>Ga0209535_1002369_pt1 | contig 12306 bp, 12 predicted proteins | sample LinPmetageLP28_FD_184041 | JGI IMG/M metagenome (GOLD analysis project Ga0209535, IMG submission 184041) | Marine viral communities from the Pacific Ocean - LP-28 (SPAdes) (version 2) | ecosystem: Environmental > Aquatic > Marine > Oceanic | place: Pacific Ocean | collected 2009-08-22
GTCGTCTGTCTTTCGCACGTAAAGCTCAGCATTAACGGCATCAACAACACCGCCGTCTATGTCCAACCAAGTGTCAATCAAAGCTGTTCGACTGTCGATGGTATCGGTTGGATAGATGCCCCTCGACACAATCCGCCGCTCCAGATCCAAGCTGTAGATCGCCTCAAGATCCAAGGTGCTTGCGAAGGCATATTCGCCAGATGACTCCACGTCACCGCCAGAGCTGGACAAGATCAAGGCGTCATAAGTTGAATCGTATTCCGTGTCTGTCTTTGCACCCGTAAAAGGTGTTGGTGAGATTTGATCTTCCCTTTGTGTCGCCACTCCAAAGAAGGTTTGAGTGACAGGCTGATCGACAATGATGCTGGCCTCTGTTGCGCTCTTCCTGCCGCCGTCATCTTCAAATTTGACCAGATATTCGCCCTCAAGCAATGGGACTGTTTTTTCTGTTGAATTACCCGCAATGGATTGGATCAGATCAACGCTGTTGCTCCAAGTCGCACTGCCGTCCGTGAGGCTGTTGTGGCGAATGTGAACCTTGCCGCTTACCTTCACGTCGAGGTCAATAGTTTCGTCCCAGCGCAACCGGGCACTGTTGTAGCTCAACGGTTCAAGGGTGAGATTTAATACGTTGCCTGGAACAGCTGTCTTGCCTTGCAGCGCGAATTTTTGCGAAGTGGTAGGGCCGCTTTTGCCAATAAAACTCCTGGCCGTAACTTGCAACTGAAAAGATCCGGCTTTCAATCCTTTCACTTGGATTGATTGCGTCTGAGTAATTATTTGAACAAAGTTATTGTTATCAAGACGGTATTTGACAACAAAGTCTTGAACATTCTTGATTGGGCTTTTCCATGTAACGTCAACGCCAGTGCGAACCGACCCGCCATCCTCATAAAGAAACTCAGTTACCGTGACATCTGTTACCGCCTCAGGAGTAGCTGAAACGTTTGTAATATCGCGCTGCGTCAGATTTAAGTCTTTTTCAATTGCGTCATAAATGCTTTCGTTGTACTTAAGCGCAGTAACACTAAACGCTCCATCATCACCCTCAGTAACAGATACAACACGAAACTGTTGAGATTGAATGTCTGTTGTTTGTATCAACCAAGGAGCATTAACCGCAGGAGCTTCACTGAATGCAGTTGTGACATTAACAGCGGTGCCACTAATAGTGTCAATATCGCGTGTCTCAACCAAGCCAGTCGGCAAGACAACTGAGATTGTCGGACTATTGCCCGTGTTGACTGACAGCTCTGTAGTGCTGTCAATCGTTATTTGCGACGTGGTAGCAGCGGAAACGCGGCCATTCCTTCGCGTTCCACTACGCAACGGGTCAGCAATATCAACAACCGTTCCAGGGCGCAACACGATCCCTGAGTCAATGCCAATTGAAAACGTGCAAGTTTCGTATAAGTCTTGCTCACTCAAAAGAGTCCATTTGCCGAGCCTGTTGGCTTGACCCTGCGAATAGCAGCCAACAGCTTTGATGTCTTTGTTGTTTACGCCGTATTTAGCAACAGCGTTTTCATCCTCAACGTACTCAAAAGAAACTTCGCCTTGTTCGTCATAGCTCTGGTACGCAACAGTCGCGCAAGTGTGTCTGCTCCGAAGTGATGATCCTGAGTAAGCAAACAGCCCTTCAATGACATTTGCTGGGCCTAGCGTAAATTGTGCATCAGACGGTTTGTCCTGCAACAGCACTAACGAACCCGCGCCATAGTATGAAATGCCCCTAAAAATGCTTGTCATTTCTTGAATGACGTTAAAGACTTGCTTACGTTGATTGATCAGCAGATTGCAACTAAAGCGAGGCTCTTGCCCTCCTCTGCCGTCATCAACCAATTCATTGCAGTATTGACTGATGGCAAAGAAATCGTACCGATCCAGTGAATTATCGGGCACCCCTGCGCCATAACGTTCATTCGTAATGAGATCCCATAAACACCACGCCGGGTCGTTTGTCCAAGTTGCTGCTTGAAAACTGCCGTCCCAAACGCCTGAATAAGTAATGCGTCCTAAGTGGGTTGTCGTGTCAACCGTTGCATTGCTTGGAATTACAACTTTGATGCCTCGTATTAAGTAATTGCGCTTAGGAATTGAGTTGAACTGCCGCGAGTCAAACCGCAGACCCACTAAGGCGCTGTTTGGATAAGCAAGTTTTGCGTCAATAATCTCAGTGTAACTTGGCCAATTAGTTCTATTTGCAAGTTTTGAGCTGCTGGAGTCTTCAGTGACACGCACTACTTTAATGTCTACCGGGAACGCTCCAGACAGCGTAATTAGATAGTCTCGCTGATATTGGCTGCTGCTTTTACCATCAATTCTGTCTTCTTTTACAACGTTAAATCCGCCTGAGTTGTATTGGACTTCGATCTGAATCCTTACATTCGTGCCCACAATGTCGCCATCGTCTTCGAATTTTTGCAGCTGCGGAAAGTTAATAGTCACCCGGACACGGTTGACATTTGTGTCAGTAATTGTTCGAGTGGTAGGAGTTGCCCTTGTTATTTCTACCCCAACCTGAATCTCATTTTCTACGTTGCTAAAAACTCCGGGAATGTAGCTTTGGCCTTGAGTGCCATTTCTAGTGACAACAGTAAATCCTGAAAAGTTGCTACTCCCTCCAGCACTTACAACAGGCGTTCCATCAAGAAAAACACTTTTGTTCCCGTCATCTAATCCCTGAATTTCGCCTTCACTAAGGAGGTCAAGCACGCTTCCAAATTGCTTGGATTGAAGCGAATCATCCTCTTCAGTTGGGGTGCTGGTTCCTCCTCCTCCTCCTCCTCCTTTGCCGCCGCCTCCACCGCCACCGCCAGAGCCAGCGACATAAGCCCCCAATCCAGCGTTATGAACGCGCACACCATTTGCAATAAAAGTGTGCTGGCTTTCTACGGTTAGGTTATAAACAGTATGTTGGTTAAGATCACTTTGACTAACTATTGGCCGCAGATGGCCCTGCTCGTCAACAATGCAATCATCAGCGCCTAACGTCCCAATGCCAACAAATGCGTTGTACTGATTTAACACCCAATGATTAGGCGTTGCGTCTAAAAAGCTGTCACCCCAAAATCTATATCTAACTACGTCTTCGTTTTCATGCTTGTGGACTTTTAAGACTTTGGCACTATGGATAACGCCTTTGTCGTCAAAGCTGCAGACACTGTCTCCAACCTCAAGCTGGTCAATGCGTTGTGTCCCGCCGGGTATCGAGACAAGAGTATCCCCGGTAAAACAACCGCCACCTCCGCCGCCACCAGCACCGGCAATGTATTTTGATTCAGTCATCGTCAAACCTGATCAACGTCAAGGCCAGCAGAAAGAACCACTGAACCAGCAAACACACGCCCATAGGCTATTGGTACGGCAACACCCTGTCTTGTGGCGTTGACTATCCCGCTGAAAGCATTTGATTCCAGCCGAATAGCGTCAGCGTCATTCTGCTCACGCAACCCTGGTGGTTTAGGGACTGGCGAAATCATTTGGGCTACGCCAAACAACATCAAACCAGCGCCTATGGCTCCTAATATTGCCGATCCAGCGCCTGCGTACAAAGTTCCGGTTGCAAACACACCGGCTCCTCCAGCAAACGCTGCGCTAGTGCCGAAGGTTACGAAAGAAAGTGCGAGTAATGCTGCTCCAATCAGGATCATCCCGCCACCACGCCCTGCGCCCGTCATGACCGGAGTAATGCTAAAAATTTCTTGTTCGCTCCAGGGGGAAAACATTCCGGATACGTCCTCATTGTGGATAAGTCGTTTGCCGACTGTTACTCGATATGCAACTCCGCGCTTCTCGCTATCAATCAGCCACTTGTCAAGCCCAGGAAAATTTACGCACAACGCTTTTAACGCCTGCGCTGGTGTTGCCGCTTCAAACTCAAACCGGCACTGACCTAACTGCTCACGCAACGCGCCGTAGACCTTAACAACTTTCATGTCTCAAGGCACAAGCAGTGTTCTTTGCATAATAACCGCCGTAAACGTCCCGGCTAGACAGCCTCCCTTGCACATGATGCAAAACCTGCTGATCCCCGATATAGATGGCGGCATGGTTTGGAACAGGAGAAGACAGCTGCATCAATAAAGCGTCTCCTTTTTTCAGCTCAGACACCGGGATAGGGTGAAAACCTTCTTTTTTGAAGTTGTCTAGGTAAAGGTTCTCGCCGTTTTCCCACCATTGATCACGCCTTGGATAATTGCTTAGCTCTAAGCCACGTTCGCGCTTGTACCAGTCCCGGCACAGGCTGTAGCAATCAACCGTTCCATGAGCAAACTCACGCCCCACATATGGCAGCTCAAAACCTTCTGGCTCGCAATAGCCCCAATTGCCCGTGTTTGGGTTGACGATATGCCAAGGCAATCCGCTCTGCTCACAGGCCACGCGATCAGCTTGTGATGGTGCGTGGTTGGTTACTGGGTGGCTGTGGATGACCGCAACAATCTCGCCTTGGTCTTCTACCGACGCATAGTCCAGCGGATCAAGAACAAAATGCTCCTGTGGAGTTGCTGCAAGGTTTTTGCAGGGGAAATACTTACGTCTCCCTTTGACTACCGCAACCAACCCACAACACTCTTTAGGGCTTTCTTCGGTTGCATGAACCAAAATCTTTTCTGTTAAAGACGGCGGTAACGTCATGAGAGCAGGCCCGCGCCAGGGAACGACCCAAACGGTAGCTCACCGTTTTCGCCAAACCTTTTCTTGCAACTGCTAAGCCGCTTACCGCATTTATCCTGAGCCAATGTACTTACGGTATTGTCGTTTACATCAAAGAAATTGCTAGCTGTGTAGCTGCATTCAGAACCTCTATATTGCCACTGACAAATGTTTGCCACAATTTGGCGATTAGGTAGGTGTTTGTTATCTAAATCAAATTTGCTTGCAAGCTCAAAACTGATAACGTCACGAGTTTCTGTTGCCTTGCGATCAACGTACCACTCTTCAACAGGGAAAGTGGCATAAGGATCAGCTGCAGTTTCTCCGTCAAGAAACCTTTTCAAGGTGCGGATTCGTTTGACCTTTGCGCCTGTAAGGTCATTGCCAGGAGTTATTCCGTTCACTTCAAGCAACAATGCTGTGATTGCTCCGTTCAAGTTGGCAACGCTTAAAGTTGGACGCGGCAACGTCCCGGCGTTTGTGTATTCAAAACCTTCGGCCTTGATTGGCAAGCGTGTGTAAGCGTTACCGTCCCAAACAATATTGCCCGTTACATCTGCATTTGAACCCGCATGAAATCGCAGGATGTCAGAACTACCTTGCAATGCGCTGTCGTAATGTAACTCAAATAATTCAATGATTGCGTTTATAGCTAAACCAGAAAGATCAGCGTAAACAGAACTAATCGCAGTCCAAACAACTGTGTTATCAGTAATGGTGCTGCCAATGTCAGTCGGCCAAGTTGGCTGTGAACTGCCAGACGTTCCAGCTGTTGTGCATTTGAAAATTAGTCCGCTATTTTGTGTGGTGGTGGCTCGTCGGATGTCACCAAGAGCAAAAGCGGTACTAGCAGCCCAAGCAGTTACAGCCATTACGGTTCAAACACCTCTCTGAATGTTGTCTGGATCGTGGCGCGGTTTAAGTACGGAATCGACTTATCCCACTGCTCACAAACGAACTTAGAGCTACTGCTTTCGCCTGGTGGCGTGAAGTCAAAGCTTGCACTATCGGCAGCCCTAGCGTCTAGGAATGTTTCGATTGTGTCTGCGTCCGTTTCTGAGACTTCAAACGTCAGGTTATAAGACTTTGGGTTCTGGTTTAGCCCCAGACTTAACCGCTGCTCATAACCATCGCCAAAGCGCACGGTACGCACAGTTGGTGCGCTTGTCTTTTGAAGGCCGTATGTAGGCGTGATTGAAGGGAAAGTAGCCATCAGCTTGAAAGTAAACCGCCAGGGCGTTTTTGTTTGATTAGCTCTGCTTGGACAGCAGCACCAAGCATCTTGCCGAGTTGGCTTGCTTGGTCTGAATCACCCTCAACACTAGAGCCAGAAGCATCAACGTTCACAGTTACGTTAGCGCCACCACCTAAGGCGTGATTTGGAATAATCGTTCCAGAAGCACCCGGTACGAAGAGTTCTGGTCCGCGCTCTCCAACCGTGTAAGGACGACCGCCTGAGACAGGGCCACCATCTGCTTTCCCTGGAGGCAAAAGAAACGGCATACTTCCGCCAGGAGTAAACGGATTGCCGCCGCTCATCGATCCAGAGAACGATGAAAAGCTGCTGGGATTAAAACCAGCAAACAGCCTGGCGATGCCAATCGCGATGTACTGAGCAATCATCTGCTGTGCTGTCTTCATCAACATCTCCGCAATGCTGTTCAAGAAATCAGCAAAGACTTGCTCAGCACTCTTCGTTCCATCAATCATCTCCCGAATACCAAACGTAACGAGGCCAGAAGTAAGCTGTGCTACCTCACCAAATTGTTGATACTTTTGAAGCAAGCTTTCTACAGCTTCTTCCTGAGCAATAATGCCTCCTATTGCGACAGAATCGCCAAAAGACATAGGATCTGTTGTAGTCGCAAGTGTCCCTTCATCGAAGAAAGTTTTGTCTAAATTTATACCTGACAAGCCTGCCTGGGATAAACCTAAATCCATATAAACCTTTGCTTGCTTTTGCAACTCCTCGGTTAGGCGCTCTTGCTCTTTCAAACGTGCCCGCTCTGCGTTCAAATTAGTAGCGGTAATCCTCTGTGCTGCGTCAAGAAGTTCGTTAATCTTTATCTGTTCATCTTCTGCCTGGTGCCTTATTTTTAATTTTTTGCGTTCTTCGTCTGTTGTTGCATTTATTAGAGCAATTTCTCTATTTAACTGCTTAATTAGATCTTCTCCAACGTCTCTTGAATCGCTTAATTGATCTAGGAAGCTTTTACCGCCGCCTCCTCCGCCTTTGCCTCCTCCATCTAACTCCCCAAACAAGCCTGCTTTTTCAAACAATTCTTTGATTCTCTTGACTTCGTCAAGAGCAATACCTACAGTGTCCGGTCTTTCTGCGTCTAACTGTGCTTGAAGCTTTGCCGCTCGTTCTTCGCCAAATATTTCTGGACTAAAACTGACAGCTCCGGTACTTATACCTCCTCTTTTAGCGCTAGCCGACGCCAAAGCAGCGGTGAATCGATCCATAAGAGTCACACGTTTTGCGTCTGCTATAAGTGTTTTTTCTTTGGCGCGTAAAAGAGCTTCGGCTAAGCCTAATTCTACGATGGCTGAATTACTAATTTTTAATTGATCTAATAATCGATCAGCTTCTGAAAATCCAATTCTTTTATACGAATTGACAATTTCTTTGGCTAATGCAGCTTGAGTTGTTGCATTAGCAAGACGTTTGAGGCCACCTGGATCATCACCAAAAACAAGAGCAAGTGCTTCTCTTCCCAAAGCAGACTCAATACCCTCAAACGAAGAAAGCAGCTTGATAGCTTCTTCTTTTGCAATGCCTAATTTCTTTGCAAAAGCTTCTACGTTTTTTGCCGTGAACTGAGTTGTATCACCAAAAACCTGTGTTTGTGCGTTCAGTCGAACAAGGCTTTTGTCAAACTCATCGGCTTTCTTGATAAGAGTTTCAAGCCCTGAAACAGCACCGGAAGCAATGATTGATCCACCTAAACCTCCAAAGACTCCACCCAAGCCGCCTGCAATCGCTTGAGCCGGACTGCCGCCCATTAGCAATGGAAAACCTACACCCGTCGCAAGATCAGTCATGCGCCTACGACGGTTTAACTTTGCTTCTTTTTCAGACGAAAGATTTTTTCTTTTTAGCTCTGCTGCCTCTCTTCCAATTTTTTTGGCATTTTCTTCTCGGGCTCGCGTTTCATTTTCTTTTTGTTTTGTATAAAATTCTAGCTTTTTTATGTCGGCGTCAAGCGTTCCAAGTTCCGTAGAAGGACCAATAGGAAGCCCTACTTTTTGAAAAGATTCTATCTTTAACTGTTCCATGTTTCTACGAAATATTTCTGCTTTGGCAGAAGCCTGGCCAAACGCATCAGAAAAACCTTTGACTTCTGAAACTTGCCTGCTATAGCCCCCAGCAGCAACTTTTACATTTTTTAAAACTGTTTCAAACGTTTGAGCCTGAGATATAGCTCCAGCAAGCGTGTTTGAGTATGTCTGGTTAGAGTTTTGGGCCGCTCTCGCAAAATCGCGAAGAGGTTTCATTGCTGCCCTAACTTGATTACCTAAGCTTCCACCACCTGGAGCAAGAAGATTTAACGGTTTTAAGTTATTGGTTAGACGGTTTATCTGATTGAGAGAACTCTTGACTTGATTTAAACGTTGAGAGCCCTTTACGCCTATTTCAATATCTACGTTGTAATTGGCCACGGCTGAGCACGTAGAGTCCTGCGCTCCAGTCTACCGTGACCCCATCGTTCGTGCTCCACGACCCGACTTAGCGTTTTGAATTGACTTCTCCTCTTGCTCTGCCTTGATCTCGAAAAAAGCAGCCCAACCCACTAGCTCCTCTTGAGTAAGGCGCTCGGTGAGTTGAACTACCGTCATGCCCAGCTCTTTTGCTAAAAAGAAGATAAAAAGCCAGTCGTTACTAGCTTTTCAAGTCTGCTTTCGCTTCCTCCACTTTGTTCTCCGCTCCAGAAGCAAGCATCGCTAGCTGGATGTCCTGAAGGATTGCAGCCTCAACGTCACGACGAAGAGCAGCACGCTCACCATCCTGGAACATACGCTTGCCGTCAGCGTCTAACGCTTTCTCGATCATCATGCCTAAAGCAAAATCACCAGAATCGTCCTTGTCAGACTTTTTCTGGATTGATTCCCGTTCAGCAATCGTCAATGGATGCCAATACACTTCAAGCACCACATCATCACCGTCCTTGACTTCGTGCTTATAAAGCTGGCTGACGCCAAACTTATTACGAAGCAACTCAGTGGCACGCATGAACTAATACCGTTTGTGCTAGTACACTACACCACTGCTGTGAATTGACAAGAGATAATCCCGATAAAGTGAGAACGATCCTCTGCTTCAACAACAGATGGCCCCACAATGTCTAAAACTCTGGGGACAACGCTATAAGTGTCCGTATAACCGGAAGCGTTTACAGAGGTCAGACCGTCAATAACAGACTCACCAATTGCGGACAACACAGACGTTCCAGCAGACTTTGGAACGTAGATATTGCATTGGATCACGCCGGAGTAGTAGTCCTGAGCAGCGCCTTGGTTTTGGAGCGTTGAACGATTAAAATTTATGCTCATCAAAATGTATTTCTTGGTCTTACCAGGAGTGGTATAAGCAACGTTGTCATAAATCATTTTTACCGTGCTATCGGCAGTAGTGACTGCATCGGTTACCGCTTTCTCAAAAGCAGCTCTGGCCTTAACAAGTGTCATAGCTTAAAGAAGGTTTTCGCCAACCCTTGTATAGCCGACAGGAGAAACGCCTTGCTGACCGGTAAGAGCAAAGATTCTTCCCTTCTCGCGGAAAGCTTCTGCAACCAAAGACCCCATCTCGCCTTGAATATACTGAGCTATGCCGCTATTGCTTGAGGCAAGCGCAGAATTTGCATATAGAGCTGTATTGCCTATGTAAACACTAGGCTGTTTTTTGTAGTTAAAGGTTGGCACTTTGAACCGAGGTTGTATATCTCTTTGTCGTCCTCCGCGCTTGTATTTTGACCACGGTGCAAACTTTTCTCTGTCATCCCTAGCTTGAGGTCTTTGTGTTGAAGCTTTCCAGCTTGATGCAAAAAACCCTGTATCCTGAGGACTAGCGCCAGGTAAGTCGCTAGCAATCATTTCAATCAGAATATTATAGTCACCGTTAATCTGTTGCTCTAGGTCGGTAATAATGTTGCCGATACCGCGCTTCTTGGCCATCAGAACCGCACCGTCACAATGTATAGATACTCTTGACCACCCCTATAGGTGCGAATATCGGTAATCTGAACCTGACGATCCGTACCAGAAAAGGTTGAAACCTCTCCATACTCCAATACAATTGTGTCTTCAAGGGTTGGTTGCACGTTACCGATCATGTCTGGAGTCAGGTAAAGCTTCGCTTGACGCTCTTCCCTGCCTTCTTGCTCTTGTGAATTGATAACTTCAATCGGTACTTTTAGATTTGAATAAATCTCATCGGTTGTTGTCAACGTGCCAGTGGAAACGTTGTAAGCGGGTTTTGTCTTACGGATGTATGTGATGGTTGCATCTAATGCTGTGCCAAGCTCTTTGACGACAGAACTAGCAACACTCTTGAAAAGACTATCGAGTTGACCAGCCATCTCAACCCCTCACCACACGTACTTGATAGCTACCGCTACCTCCAAGACTATAAGCACCAAGATAAGACTGCAACCAAGGGTAAACGTCGAATACGTTATTGACAGTTCCAGTAGCTTGGCTAGAAGTGTTGTACTTGACTTCGAGTTCTCCGAGCTTGACTTCCTCGAATAGCCCCGTATCGCCGGTATTCCCTGTAATCGAGTCCGTGTCATTGACTAAAGCTCGCGCCAGCTCAAACGCAGCGTACTTAATGTCTGCTGGAATGGCACTACAAGTCAGCTCAACGCGATCAACGTGATAATTGTTGCGTGGCCAGCTCAACGCTTGGCCTGAATCGCAACGATCACCATAGAAATTCAAACTATCGATCCAACGGGTTGAAGAGATTAGGGATCGATTCTTTTGGTCGTCTGTCTTGTCGTCCCAAGTGCTGCTGTCTGGAACGGTCTCAAAATATGTGTTCGCTTCAGCTAGCGTCACGTAGCTATTGGCTGACGCGCTGCTGAGAGTAGCGGTGATGGTTGCAGCCACGGCTTACTTACCTACCTTTTTCATAGCCATTTTATGCGCTTCTGTGAAAGTCTTACCGACTTTCATCAAACGCCGCATTTCAACCATGTGTTTTTTCGTGTGATGCTCTGCATGACGCTGCATTGCAGCTTTTTGCCGGTCAGTCGGTTTTTTAGAAGTGCTGTACGCCATGCCAAAAAAGAAGGTGGCCCCACCTAATGGTAGGGCCTTTTGTTCCGTCAGAGTCAGGACTTGAGTCCGTTATCCAAAGGACTGTTGACGAAGATCTCAACCGCAGGGATAAGGTCGATGTCGTAGGTGGCAGACCAGTTGCTGCCGGTACGCAGGTTTGCGTTGGTTGGGTTGTCCGAAGCAGAACCCCACTTGGTGCCCATAACGTGATAGGCAGTGTGGTAATCCACGGAAAGCACGTCTTGCTTCGAGAGGACGTTGCGATCAGATTCAATGCGGAGGTCTTGCTGAACACCCTCAAGGATGGTGCCAGACTTCAGCATGTAGCAACGGAACTCTTGGCGGTTACCAGTTGTTGTTGGGTCATTGATGTTGACTTGTGAGTCAACAATGACGCGACAACCAGCAAACTCACCAACTTCACGAGCACCAATGCCAACACCACCGCCACCCCAAGTCACCGCGCCAGAAGCAGCAAGTGCAGAAGTAGAGAAGGTCAGCATTCCTACCTGATACAGGTAGTAAGCAACGGAAGGGTGGACAACCAAGATGTCCAGCTCTTCACCGCGTTCACCCAGCTTGGAGCGGGCTTCAGCAACGGTTGCAGCAGTCAGATAGTTGGCTTCAGCAGTGGCGCCGGTACCAGCAAGCTGCTTCTCAAGACGGTGATCGTTAAGAGCAGTGTGGAACAAGCCAGTCAACTGCTCAAACAGACGTGCGCTGTTCAGCTTGTTGATGGCATCTGCCAACTGGTTACGGATGTGAAGCATTGGATCTTCGCCAGCGGCCAAAATCGCAATGTCATCCACGGCGTAGGCAAAACCACGGTGAACGATAGAGGCAATTTGCGTGCCAGTACCGATCTTCTGTGGAGTTAGGTAGCCAGCAGAGCTAGTGCCCCACGTAGCTGTACCGTCCATGACTTCCTCTGTAGGAGACACGGGGTTGAACTCAGGAACTTGAATGCGAGTACCGCCTTCTCGTGCATCAAGAAGAGCGTTACGAACAACAGCGCCAGACTTGAGGAACAAGCTGCGCTCTTTGATGGCCTCAGACACATAGGTGCTGAGATTATTCCTCTTGACGATGTCCGCGAGTAGGACACCGCCGGAATAATTCTGGAATGGAGCAGCCATTTCCTATCTATGGATAAAGTTTGCGGGGATCAAGTCACGGACTTGGATTGGTGTCCCACGGGGACTACTTACCGGCCTCTCGCCTGAGCACTGCTGCAAGTTCAGGGTCGGTATTGTCCAAGGCCATTTGCCTTGTTAAGTTAATACTACCTTCTGCCCAAGGGTTTGCGATACCCGCAGCATTAGCAGTGCTCAAATTAGGCTTTGCTCCCATGCCAGAAGCACTGCTTGG
>Ga0209535_1002371_pt1 | contig 12305 bp, 6 predicted proteins | sample LinPmetageLP28_FD_184041 | JGI IMG/M metagenome (GOLD analysis project Ga0209535, IMG submission 184041) | Marine viral communities from the Pacific Ocean - LP-28 (SPAdes) (version 2) | ecosystem: Environmental > Aquatic > Marine > Oceanic | place: Pacific Ocean | collected 2009-08-22
ACGTGCCGTACCTTTTGGTAATGTAACCAATTTATATTTCATCATTTGCGATTCATCTGTCAATGCTTCTGTTACTGGCATGTTTTCAATCGCAGCGCCATAAAACGCTGTTCCTAGAGGATGTTCTGGATTATATAAATCATAATCAACTTCATCATCCGCTAGCGCAAATTGTGTAATTTGAAATTCATTTTGACCACGTGCTAGCAACTCTCTACCTTTTTTAGTTAGAATTGCATCCACCGTAATCGTACTATTATCTAAATATCCCATTTTTACTCCGCTTTATTAATAAATATGCTGGTCGCAAATTATCTAACGCTTAAATTACCAGGATCTAGTCTATTGTTTCTAGCTGGCTGTCTTGGTGTTTTGTTATAGAAAATCTGATTAGGATTAACTTCAAATATTTCCACCACCGGTAAATTACCTAATGCTGCGTTAACAGATGGTGAATTTATGCTTGGTGCTGTTAATTGTGATCCTAAAGTTGCCATGTGTTGTACTGAATATCTGAAAAAATCGTCTCGATAACATGATGGTGTTAAACTTCTACTGTAATATAAATACTTGGATTCACTTACAGCTTCATCAAAATTTCTATCTAATTTATTAGCAATAGACGGTGATCCGGAATAATGAAATACCAATGTATCATAAATACTACTTTTTCTGCAATTATCAATAAGTTCATTTGTTGCTCTATGACATACTTTTTGAAGTTCATAATTCACATGTAATTTATTTAATGACATTATTACATTTGATGTTCCTGTAAATGCAGTAGTATGAATTACTGTAGATGCTGAAACAGCTGTTAATGCTCCACCGGCGACGCTACTAGCAAATCCACCGGCTTGTTCAGTGAATTCTGTTCTAACCACAGATGAACCAGATAAAGTAGTGGTAGCACCGGTACCAAAACGATTGCCAATCTGACCTAAATAACCAGCTCTTCGCATAGCACCATCATTATAATCTGTAGTTGTTGGTTCATCTCTAACTACATAAACATCTGTACCGGCTGCTTGCAGTTCTTGCCAAAATACAAATCCAGTAGATGCATTAGTAGTCAACGTTCCTAATTCTACAAACGCATCTCCAACGCTGGCATTTGTAATAGTAAATGATGCTGATACCGTAGTATTTACAATTGATGATGATAAAGAAGATGAGGCTGGCAATATACCGGCGTTACCAAGGAAATTAAAAGTAAATGCTGGATTTGTATAAGCTCTTACTTTCACCGGATCTAAAGTAATTTTAACATCACTTTGATTATTAATTGAAGCACTATCGATAACTGTATTAGCAACTTCTAAATAATTTAATATACGAGCCTCGGCTTGATTTTCTAATTCTGGGTTGTACATAGCAACACTCAGATTTATTGTATTTGATTCTGTTATAGGAGCATTGTAATCCTGAGGTACATATGACTGAGACATGTTTATTGTAATAGTTGGTTTGACTAACACATCATGTGGATATCTATTTTCTGTTACTATACGAACCGGTTTTACTTCTCTTCTGTTAGTCAATGTCCGGTAATTACCTGTAAGGCGATATCTCTCAACACCGGTTGCTATACTTTCTTGCCATTCAGTTTTATCTAGAGTTGTATCCGCATTACTCCAATGGCTTAAAAGAGATGGATTATAATCAGGTTGAAATAATATTGTTTGATTTCCAAAGTTTGAATCGATGACAGTAGTACCAGTTCTAATAGATTCAAAATTACTGTCAATAATAGAGGCTGTATAAGATGCTAATTCATCAACTGGTAAAGTTTCGATAGTACAATAATTCATACTTCCGGTGAATCGTACCTGATACGCAGTACCGGTCAAATCATCCATTTTTTCAGCAGATGGTGTTAATACTTTTGTCTCACCGTCATCAATAATACCTATATACTGAAGATTAGCATCTCCCGATCCAGTTGGTTTAGGTGATGCAAAAAACGCATCAAACATTGGCTCTTCGACTTTAATAGGTTTTGTAACAGTTACTTTAGATCTTTCTAGTATGTTTGGTTCTATTAATAATCCAGTTGCTTCATCAACACGTTCTGGTAATGTTTGTTTTATTTGACTAAAAACAGAAAAATCAAATTGACTAAATATTCTATTAAATGCATTTACATCAGAACCATCAGTAAACTTTCTCCAATATTCGCGAGAGAAATATCTTAAATCACTATACGTCTGCGAATATTCATCATCCGGATCTCCTATATAATCATCTAATTCGACTCGTCCGGTATGATTAAAAATATCTTTATTTACTTGATCTGCAAAACTATAAAACAATCCTAATTTATTTGAATCTAACGGAGCATTATCAAATGATGATACTTCGCCAGTATTAGTAGGGGATAATCGTCTAATTAATTCATTATCTTCTAAACGTATCTTTTGAGATCTAGGATTATTTGCACCTAACGAAGCACCTCTAATAAAATATGTTTCTTCAACTGGTAAGAAATTACCACGCTGACTATCCGTTGGTATATTAAATCCTTGAGTTTGTATTTGCGATGAATTAATATTATTACCAGTAAAATCTTTAATTGCTTGATTAGGATGGCTAGATGAAATAACTGTATTATCTATACTTAAATCAGTGCCTATAGTATCAGACCCCAATGTATAATGACGTATCAATGTATCAAATGATGACGTTGCATTAAGAGAACTTACATATGATGTTGGGTTTAATGTATGATCATCAAATCCATCACCGGTGACAAATTCTAACCATTCATGATATTCTTGCATAGAACCGGTAAAAGTACCAAATTCGCCTTGAAGATGTGTTAAATACGCATTTACATTTTTATTATCAGATGATCCAGTATCACCTCCTAACCGGAGTTTATTTGCATTGATATCAATTGGATCAGACCATATTGAATAATGATCGTTATTTGTAGGTGTTATAGATAAACTAGCAGTATGTGATATTTTACCTTTTATAAAATCTGATGCATGTTGAGTGGTAATAGTATATTCTGTATTAGTATTTGACCCGGTATTAAAATGATTACCAGATGTAGCCCATTGGTACTTCAAATTCCAAAATTCTCCATTATATAACGGTACCCATGGTGTTGATGCTGTCATTGGTGAATTACCGCTAGCGGATGCAAAACAAAGATTAATACGACCATAAAAAGCACTTCCAGACATGGATTGAGTATGCTGTAAACCAATATGTGTAATAGGATCACCTGATGCATTTAATTGAGAATATAAAAGCATGCTCTGAGTCACGTCTGGCCTAAATCTAAACTCACGCGTGATAGGAGGTATTATTTTATCAGATAAGTCACTTCGTCCCCATGTGCCTATACTAGCGCTTACATGTACAGTGTTATAATGTAAATACGATCCTGAATTAAATTTTAATGCATATGAATACCTATCTTCTGTCGTCACCGGCCATTCATTTCCTACTTTTGGCCCACCGTATTCTCGCACACTTAAAATTGTCTGAGGTATTCCGTATATATTTAACAATGTCCGTATACCTCTTTCAGTACCACGTGATTTTAAGATATATGGTAAGTTATTAACTATACGACGCCAAACTTCTCCGGTTAAAACTTCATCACTAGCACTAAATAAACTACCGGTTTGACTATACTGGCCTTCTGAATTTGTACCTAATGAATATTTAAACAAAGAACTTGCCTGATATCCATTGGTCAATTCCCATCCCTGAGATTTTGCAACGTCTACCAATATATCTTTATCTATACTTAACTTTGGATTTTCTTCTAAATTATATACACGAGTAAGTGCATTTGCATATGTCCATAATATATCAAAATGCTGGCCCATCATGTTAACAAATGTTTCATATTCACTATTATTAGAATCTAAACGAATATATTCCGGTATTGATTTTAATAACTGATGTGGATTTTGTTCATCATAAGTCGTAGCTTTTGCAGTGGCATTCAAATACCAATTATCTGCTATTGTGCCAGATGTATGATGATTAATAAATCGACCATTAATTAATCGTTTAGGATATGGAGTTAATCCAAATCTTTCAGCGCCGCCTATAATACTACCAGATATACCATGAGTTGTTAAACTTGATGTAGGTTCGTTATATAACCATTTTTCAAAAGTATCAAAATTACCTATTAACGAATCTTTTTTCTTTTGTGTATTTGATTTATTAACAGATAATGATCCAGAAATTGATCCGCTAATATTATTTAATTCTGCTAATCGATTATCATAAAATTCAATATTTTGCAATTTATATCGAAAATTATCTATACGTGATTTAGCAGATCCATAATAAACAAAATTTGCAAACCCAGAATAATCAATTCCTAATTCAGCACCAGCACCAATAGAACCAGAAAAGAATTTATCTACTATCCTCTGAGACGTACCAGCATTTGCATTTAATAATTGATTCCATGATTTGAAATCGGTTTCTGTAATAGTAGTATATCCAGTTTCAATATCAAAATTAGGACCTCTTAAATTAGACGGTAAAATTGATGGTGCAAGTTGATCAACACTTATATTATCAATATACGAATCACTTGCCATTTCAATTAACTGTACTCGTGATAGTGGTTGTATATCATCAGGTAGTTGAGAATATAATCTGACTGCTAATACCTTGGCATTATTTAAAAATCTTTTGTAATTGATAACACGTACTAACACGTTATTACCAAAATTCAAATAAAAGTCTCTTTCAAATGGCTGGGGATATCTTTCTAAAAATAAATCAATTAAATCTGCATATGTATCATCACCACTTCTAGAAGCCAATGGAGATAATAATAATTCACGATTACTTTCAGAAATTTCTTTAATTATTAATTCTGGAAAATCATATGTTCCGATAATGTTGTAATAAACATTGACATTTATTTTGAAAAAACCTCGTTGAATATTAAACTTTTTTAAAGCTTGGCTGTAATCAATATATAATTTATCTGTATTAACTACAAAGTCAGTAATCGTACCACCACCTAAATATACTTCATTTGTAGGTGTATAAACATGTATTTCAACAACCGGAGTTTCATTAGGACGTACAGCGACTTTTTCTAATTGAAACTCTTCGATATCTCCTTGGTTCCAGTCAACGCCTCGCGATAACCCTCGAGTTTCACGTATAGCAGCAATATTTGAAAATCTTTCTAATGACATATTATACTTATAAATATCGCCTTATACGAGTTCAGTAACTATTAATCTCTTTTATATGAATCCATATCAACACTGACATATGCTGATGCAATAGCAGCATTTTCCGGAGCCCATATTATGTAATATTTATCATTTTTTTCATTAACACATTTTCTTACATGTTGTATTGCCTTTACAATACTTCGTACTAACGCAACACGTTCATTGTTAATATAATCTTGCAACGCTTCTAAATATGTAAACAGTTCAATATTGAAATCTTCTACTAAATTTTTACCATTTCTTAATTTATCTTCAATATCTAATAGATCTTCAATACTATCAGCATTTAAAATACGCTCATCAATACCAGCTATAAATTCATTTATTTCTGTAATATCTTGCTGTATATTAACCAAGAAGTCATCCGCATCAATACATAACGTATATAAATCAGTATCTTTACCATTTATTAAATCATCAGGTAAAGAATCAGATTGTGATTGATAACGTTTAGGATCAATGATAAATTCTAATATATATTGAGCAACACCAGCTCGGAAATAATGTTGGTCTTTCATTTGTTGCCTGACACGAGATCCGCCTTTTTCAGGTCTTGCATATCGCTGTTTCCCATCTCCGGCAGAACCTCCATCATCTCTACGATATTTTGGAGTGGTTCCTAATCGAGCCTTTCTCATCGCATCTTTCATTTTATCATCACACAATACCAAACCATTTTTAGAGTTTCTAGTTGCTAACAACGCCTGTGCCCTAGGGTAATTATCTTTATCATTTGTATTGATAAACCAAGCAGATGATATCTCTCCATTGGATAAAAAGATTTTATTCTCTTTACTTTTATTCATACTATAACCAAAAATACGATCTTCTTTTTCACATAATTTAAAAAACGATTCATCACGGCCTTTTATTTTGATCTTATCGTTATTTTTTTGTCTTACCAATTCAAAAGTTTTCCCATCAGATGATTTTCTATTAAATAAAATTTGATGTACATCCGAGTCTGGGCCAAATGCATCTTGACACATTTGAGCAAAACCTCCTTGTATACCAGATAGACGCAATCCTAATTCAGCAGCTCTACTTGCCACAGGCGGAAACATTTCCTCAATAGCTTTTTTAGCCTGGTCGAATTGACCTTGTTCAATTGCCTGTTGTTGCATATCATCATATCGTTTAACAGGATAATATGCAATTGACCCGGCAGGTTCAAATGGTGTTAATTGTTCTATATCAAAAGGAGCTAAGTTGTTACTTTCATATGTAACATATGTATCATATTCATCAAAGTCTAATCTATCTACTTGTGCAATTTGACCAAAATCATCCCATATTGCTCTAACGCCAGTTTCTAATCGCTGATCACCTAATACCTCAATTGCACCTTGTTGAACCATGACATTTATAAGACCGCTAGCTTCTCTTAAAGCCGAAAATTGTTCTTCATCTAATGATTCGAGAGCAGCTTGAAATTCATCAGATCCAACAACGCCCGGTGGAATAATTTCATCTACCGGATCATATGCCGATGTATCAACATTGTTAATACGAGCAATTTCTTTCAATGTTCGTAATGATATTACTTGTTTTAAATGACCAAACAACATAAATCTCAAATCAAAAATAAGATCATCTGATATTACATTATCTGAAAAATTTCGTACTACATCTATATTAAATACTCCTGGCCATTGTAATAAAATTAGTTTACCTTCATATTCTGCACGCAATCGTTCTCTTCTTGTCGTTACAAATGCTTTGTCAAAATATTTATCATCCGGATCAGCGTCTTCTAACGGATCACGCATTTTTAAAAATTCACGAGCCAATGCTTTATCAGTCATATTAGGAGATTCGTCATTTAATTCTATACGACGAGCTTCTATTAATTTAGCTACTCGAGCTGGTACCATCTTATTTAATTCTGGTATGTAAGTTGCATTACCTCTTAACTGTTCAGGTTTTATATAATCGCCTGGATCTCTTAAGAAAGGTACTCCGGTGCTACTCTCTCCTGGTGTATATTCAGCTTTAAATCGTGTTGTGACATTCCAATTTTTAGAACGATCTATAACTGACCTAGCAACAAATTCGTCATATACCGTCGGCCGAGGTAATGGATTTCCAAGATCATCTTCTTCTGGATAATTTTTAAATCGACCATCTAATCGCATATCAAATTGTTTCATTTGATCCGGATCTGCTTCGCCTATATCACTATATGTTAAACTACGTTCGACAAGCATTGCTTCTAATGTTTTGTAATTAGGTATTGGTCTTGCTATATCACGTTCTATAAACCAAACGCAGAATACATTACGAAGTATATCATCATCTTCTAATCCACGAGCAATAAACGATGGAATCTGTTCAGGACCACTGGTTAAATAAGTATCATGAAAATCAAATGGCCTATCATCAATTTCAACACTCAAAAGAAATAATCCAGTAGTAGCTGGAGCTCTAAATCCACCATCATCTGGATCTAAATAAAATTCAAATTCATCATCTAATATTTCATCTAGTTCTTCATCATCTACACCAGGAAGCATTTTATTAATATTATATTCAGCATACGATGCAGATACATCCGCATCTATTTCTAATAACGCAGTGTCTAAATTCCGTTTAGCTAAACCTTTAACAGGTAAAGTCGGTATCTTCTGCGATTCAAATAATTTGCCTTGTTGTAATACCGGATCATTTGGAAATTCTTTTTTTAATTCACTAACTAAAAATTCTTGTTGATTTATTTCGTTAGCGAATTCGTCTTCTGCATCTGGTCTTTCTGTAAATCTATTACCTGCCATTATCTTTCCACTTTAAAATAAAATCCATCTTCATGTATTTGTATATCATCACCACCATCACGTTCAACTTTCAATACAATTTTATAATACCGCTCTGGCATAAATGTATTTAGTTTTAATCTAAAAAACGATCCTTTTGAATCACATGAAATTTTAGTTGCTGTAGTATCAAATGGTATAATAGTTTCTTCAGTAACGGCATCTTGTATACTATAAAAACTTGATGTTGGTAATCTATCTTTAGTAATAAAAAATGAACTAGTTATATATGATTTATTTGGAAACTCTGGACGAACTCCAATTCTAAAAATTGTATTTTCTGATTCTCGATAACCACGTTTAATATTTTTAAAAAATGGTATATATGTTTCACTATCAATTTCATTATAAGAACTAGTACCTGTTAATACTTGATCATCCCAAGCCACTTCCATTCGCGGAATAAAAATAGTATGAGTCTCTCTTCCGTAATATTGAATATTTCCTAATATATCCCCAGACCTTTCATCTACTTCTGGTCTTTTAATAATAAACCCATTATTATCAATATCTCCAGAAACCCATTTAGATACAATGTCTGTTACATTCATTCTTATATGAGGTAATTCATTTGAAAAAGATTGACTAGCTTCATAACCAGAACCAGTCATCCACGTACCACCTCCGGATTTTTCAGTAACACCTAGGCCTGAATTACCACTAGCCGCCGACCCAGTATTCCAAGCAATACCTGTTTGAGCCTTTCCATCACCGGATCTATTATACCATGATGAACCAACTTTAGTCTGAGGCGTATCACCTTTATTACCATTTCCATTTGCCCATGATTGAGAAACAGGAAAAGCTTTTAAAGTATAAGATAATTTAAGATCTGATGCATCCGCAGCCTGCATTGACAAATATACCGATGCAGAATTAGCTGAATTTCCAATTGGTGGTATCTTACCCGAATTAATTAAACTAGTTAATGTCGAAATTTGATTTCCAAAATCTAATAATATTCGACTATTATATGTATCAGCTTGAATATTACCATCCAAGTTTGAACCAGATGCAATTTTAGTTAATTCTAGAATAGGGTCTATACCCGCGTTTTGATTTGGAAAACGTTCATATAACGTATTATCTCTTTCTGTATAAAATAGTTGATACATAATTTCCTTTATTAACTTACTATTCTTCCTTTGATATCTTTATTAGGATACCTAACCTCAAATATCATAGGATCTAAACTTGGATAAATAATACTATTTTTAGTAGCACCTTCAATATCGTAAACGTATTTAGAATATCCTGTTACAGTGTTATATAAATTTTTAATAGTTAGGCCAGCTACGGTCTGTACACCTCTAACCTTATCTAATTCAGACATAAGATTTGATATATTAATTGGTCCATTAACTTGCATACGATCAACATGTAATAATTCTTTTAATCGATTAACTACTCTTAAAATTACTTCTTGACTATTACTATTAGGAGTTGGTATAATATCCGCATCTATTCCTATATTTACTACATACGCTGTTTTTATATTAATTGCATCTGTTAACATTCTGAATTGTGATAAATATGTACGTAAATTTTCTTTTAATGCAGTATTTAAAGGTACTAATTGTTGCGCGTCATTATATGCCAATGTATATAGATTTAAAGCTAATGGATTTGACAGTGTCTCACGCGGATATGTAACATCTGCTGTATTTTGTTGAGAATCACCGATTACATATGCCTTTGCAATACTTCCAAATTTTGCCGGCATCATATAACATCTAGCTATATAATCTTCTCTTGTTATCATTCTATTTTGAGCAGCAAAATTAGCCATGGCATTTTGACGTATAGATTCTAAATCTTGTTTAGTTTTACCTCCAGTTGCCGGACCAGGGTTATTAGCAGCTACAGTTGATTTAACAAAATCTAAATTAACATCTGCGGTATTTGTACTATTATAATCAACAGTTGTAATAATATTTAATGTGTTAGCAGCAACATTTTCCGAAATACTACCTCCTACTGTATACCGTACTGTTAATGTTTCACTATTAGGCGCTAATCCATATGTGCTAGTTCTTAAGAAATTTGTAGGATCGACATCTAACGTAGTACTACGTTTTATATATTCTAATCCCATCCCAACATTTTTTGGATTAGGAATTAATTCTTCATCAGAATCTGAACTTACTCCGGCTCCAAACTGAATATCTATTTTCTGATCATTTCTAACACGTGTTACAAATCTCCTAGGAGTTCGTTTTAGTTTTAAAATATATGGTACTGTACTTTTAAATTCAGCCATATCAACATCATTAAATGGTATATTAGCAATAGAGTCAAATACAGTATCCTGTGCTAAATAATTTACTTCAGACCATTCATCTTTAGTTGAACTTATAACATCAATTATATCTAACACATTAGTATCTGGCAATGTAATTTTATCATATGGTTTAGGAGTTCCGAATATATATGATTCGGTTTTTATTTGACCTGATTTAGCAGCTACTTGTTTTTTAAGTAAATAAAAATCAATATTACCAGAAGTATCAGTTGAATATACAGAAATCTCACGAGGATCTGTAGCTGTATTAACTCCAAAATCTACCGGTCCAGTTGTTACAAAATTTATACCTGCTTCTGTTTTTATCTGCATGTTTTCTTGTACTGATAATGCATAATCAAAATCTGGTTCGGTTGCATTACCACTACCTTTAGCTGGTACTAATTGAAACACATCCATTATAACAGTTGCTGGTGTATTTAATTTTACTTGATATCCAAATAATTGTGCTAGATTTAAAATATTAGCACTTTCTTGTGCATTATTAAGTACAGATTCTCGGAATGATTGATCTGTATAATATGATAAAACATCTCCTACATATGATGCCATTTCAATAAACATCATTCCTGGAGACGTCTCATTAAAATCATTATATGTATTAGGAAAATATTGTCTTGTAAAATTTATAAGATTCTGCCTAAATTGCGCAAAATCTTTGTTTAAATATTTAACATCTTTTTTAACTAATGCCATTGATTTCCTTAATAATTAAATTGCCCTACTTGTACTAAATCCAAAGGCACATCTACATCTGAAACTAATATTTCATTTTCATTAGCCAGCACTATTATAACACGCTCTGCTTCAGAATTTTTTACTGTAAATCTTATACGTACTGAAACTGCATAATTTGCAACATCTGCTACAACATCAACTTGTCTTGTTTCGATATATGGTAACCAAAATTTTATAGAATCTTCTATCGATACTTGCAATTCTTCTCGTACTAATTCAGTGTTTGGTTCAAATACAAAATCATAAATTTTAGTACCAAATGTCGGTTGCATATACCGTTCACCTAATCTAGTCATCAATAAATTTCTGAAATTAGATAACGACTGTTCTTCAGTAGTATATGATTGCCGGAATAAAGATGCACCATTTACCGATCCGGATAATTCATTTTGTGTCTCTGTACGACCATCCGATGCTTTATTAAAAGGTAATAAAATGCCTACGGCTTTATCCGGATTGGAATTATTAGGTTCATATCGATATATAGGTCTTCCTTTCACTATTTACCTTGTTTCTTATCAATTGCTTTCATTAATGCAGAATAATCTCTCGTCATTGCATTAACAACTGTAGCTACTTGTTCATTGTTAGTATTAAGTGGTTTGCCTTGTAAATCTGTCATTGGTGCTACAACTGGGTCATTTGGATTTGTACCAAATGCTTGAGCCATTTCACTTTTAAAATTCATAGTAGACCAATCTGAATTTTCTTTCAATGTTGTGGTATCATTTAAAAGATCATTTAACATTGGATCATCAGAATATTTTTTCTTTTTCTTTACAGGTCTTTTTATAGGCCGTTGTTCGACCATATCATGCAATTGCACGCCATGTTCAATTACTGATTTATGAGATGTTTTATCTTCAGTCAGCATTTGTCGCAATTCAGTACGAACTGCTTTTGTAACTTCTTCACGAATTATCTTACGAAGAACAATTGTAAATTTTTTAGTGTCCATATAGTTTTTCCGTTTTATATAAATATGGAACACATTAAATTAGAACGGTTTTATCATTATCCCCATTTGAAAGTTTTTGAATTTGGTAATGGCGGTTTTAATGGCGGTGGTGCAAAAGGTGGAATAATTTGTTTAACAGGATCAAACCATGTCATGCCTCCTTTGGCTTGTCCTTTAATTTTCGAATCTATTTTAGATTTAATACCTCTATTATTCGCTGCAAACTTACCCCTCTTATCTATATTTTTTGGTGGTGTTGTACGGTT
>Ga0209535_1002372_pt1 | contig 12303 bp, 18 predicted proteins | sample LinPmetageLP28_FD_184041 | JGI IMG/M metagenome (GOLD analysis project Ga0209535, IMG submission 184041) | Marine viral communities from the Pacific Ocean - LP-28 (SPAdes) (version 2) | ecosystem: Environmental > Aquatic > Marine > Oceanic | place: Pacific Ocean | collected 2009-08-22
CCTGTTTTTGAAAGTTATCCTTATTTGCGGTATGCTCTACCACGTCTTGAACTTTCTGTAATAGTAATCGATTATCATCGGTCTTAGTTTGATCCGATAGCATAGCCCACAATTTATCATCAGCTTGTGATGAAGTGAGATGCGTTGCTCTCATAGAATTGTCAGCGATGATCAATCCATTATTACAAACGCATCGATCAATAAATGGTTTCACATTAATCGCACCGCTTCCAACTTCTGAATTAGAAATGATTACGCCGTATCTTACGACATCACCCTTTTTAACTTCATCAATTAGATTGGTTGCAATCGCTTTGATATATAACTTTGTGTCAGTAATTTGACACTCGGTAATATTCCAATTGTTTTTTGGCTCGAGAAGTATTGGCAAGACTGTAGATGCAATCTCATCGTTATCTACTCTTCGATACTTATCGGAAAGAAATGCTCGAACTAAAAACTTCGCTCCATCTTTCATCTCATGAGTTCTAATCATCTTAGCTGAGTCAGAACTCTTAAACCAATGATTAAAGTTATCCGCGACCAGCTGGGGCTTACTTACCATCATGCGATCAACGTATGGTCTCGGAACTTGGAAAGACGTTGCCATCTGACCGAGTGCGTGATTATTAATAGCGTAAATATTCGAGTCATTGGAGTTTGTATTCAAATCAAAATTTAAAACGTTATCTTGAGATGCGTACATTCTCATTCCCTCAGTTCTGACAACGTAGTCAGCCTTTTGTTTACTCTCACTAACAATCTTTGTGTAGAGTTCCTCAGCGTTTAGTACTGTTTTTACTTTATTAGACATATTTATTTCTCCGTTATTATTGTTTATGTAATCCAATACTTAAGTATTGGTGAATACCCAACTGAGCAGGTATTCATAAATACTTAATCTTCTTTTTTCTTATATCCCACGATTAAAAAATCGTATCCATCGGCATCGCTGACATCGATAGTTTTATTAATTAATCCTAAGACATTTCTTTTACTCTCCCAATCAACGCCAAACCACATCGCTCCATCTTTAGTCGGAAGTTCTTGCCATCCAAAATTTTTAATTTTTTGAATTTGTTTGGGAGTGAGAAATTTTTTACTCATCGACTTCCTCATCTAATTGGTTGAGATATTGGTCTTTCATTCTTTTGTGACCATGCTCCCAATCATCCCATATTAAATGCCACATGACTCCAAGATTACCTTCATTTTTATCCTTTCTTAATTGTTCTTTGTAATTAAGAGAAGCAGATAAAATTGCGTGTGCTTCCTTTTGCGATAAAGTAATGTGGATTAACTTTTGTGGCTCAGATAGTTTACTCATTAATATATTCCCCCTCAATCCAACCTTGTTTGGCATAAAATTCTAACTGTAATTTTTTCCAATCAATATTGTATTTTTTAGATGCATACTCTAAGACATCTATATTTTGGAAACAAATCATGGTGACTTGTTGTTCGACTAAAGATACCGCCTCTTTATCTGTTTTAGTTCCTCTAAAGTCTTGCTCTAAAGTAGATCTAATATTGCTTAAAGGATTTGTGTTCCAAATAAATTTACTTTTGAGTTCACCATCTTTATTTTTTGTAAGATGTAGGCCTCTATCCTCAAGTTTTTTCTTACTCATCGATATATTCTCCCTCAATTTCAAGCTGAGAGTCATCTCCGAAATCAGTATCAACAAAAGTTATTGTTGCTCCATCATCGGTATAAGGATCGGCCATTGGATGAGTATCACTAGCTCCGACTAAATCTAATATTTCACTATGAGTTAATTTGTGATCACTCTCAATTTTAAAATTGCGAGTATCTTGAGAACTCTCGGATACTTTGTAAATAAATTTACTCATCGAGAATACCTCTTCTTGAATAGCGGAAAGTGGTTAGTCTCCCATCCATCGCGATTTCTTAGTTTATCGATTATGAATGCGAACTGCTTAGACTCTTCTGTTAAGACTGCGTTTGTCTTAACTGCCTCTGTCTCTTTTCTTTCGTACATTACTTTCCAAAAATTAGGTGTGTAGTTTTTAATATTTGTCATATTTATTTCTCCCTATATTTCTCCAATATTAAGTATTGGCAAACGCCCTATAAAGAGCATTTGTAAATACTTATTGAGTCATTGTTGTTGCTGATCCATTTGCGATGACTGTTCCATCATCGTAAATATAGTAGACCTGACCATCAATAATTTGGATGGTTTCATTTTCCTCGTTCATGATTTTTCCTCTTACTTTCTATTAGCTGAATGATTTGATCTTTTAATATCAAATCTTGAGTACCTTGACCGCCATGTTCTATTTCTTTTAAAAAACTTTTTAGTTTTCTAATAGACCAAGTTTTAAAATCGGTCATAATAAAGTTCCCGCTTTCTCAAAAGTAGTAAACAAGACTCCACCGTCGTTTCCCTCACTGTCAGCACTCGGTACTATCCAATGACCATCGGAAAAAATTATCTTGAGTGTTCCCTCAAATTCATCTCCGAGTCCATCGTGTTCGGTGACTCTTTGCACATCCGCAATTGTTCTTCCTTTGAGATGTGCTAAGGCGTTTTTTCTGAATGTCTCAGAATAGTCTTCTATTGTTTCCATTTTTATTTTCTCCATTTATATTTTTGTTGAAAGGAAGAGTGAGCGGAGTCAATAATGCAAACAACAATCTCACTCACTCTTCGATTTGAATACAACTAGTATGTATTCACAACTGCCCTAGGCAATTGCAAAGAGCAATTGAAAATACATAAAAGAAAAAAAAATAAATATTCTTAATGGCAACTTAATCTGAGCGTCTCTCTTGATGATAGCGTTTGGAATGCAATCACGATTGGTTCGACCTATTGCCGTACAGTAAGTTATTCTATGGTGTCTGCCTTACTGCTCCGATGCCACGATTTAAAACTTTAGTTTTCTTTCTTATGCTAAATGTAAATCGCTTGAACTAAATCTAATTTAAATTTTGAAAGAGTGTCGAGTGTCTGCGAGGCATTAACGTTCTCTAGCAATTCAAAAAATAAAAAACCAAATACTATTTTTTTCATATTTGGAATTCGGAAATTTAAAGTGTTCATGTAATTAAAATATACTGATTTATATTAATTTATCTACATTTATTATAAGTAATATTATCCTTATTTATCAGTGTTTTTAGAGCCTATTTTTATTAATTGGTTGTTTTTGTAGGCATTTCTTGAGATTTTTTTCCGTTTTAAGGCGTTTCTAGATAGGTTTTAAAATGGTTGATGTGTATTTGTTCGCGGTCAGCGGTCAGCGGTGCGTGGATTGATTGCAAAATAATTAAAAAAAATCACATAGTACTATGTACTATGATTTCCAAAATCGGAGAATTTTGTACACATACTTATAGAAATAATAAAAACGAAAGTGAGATAATTATGAAAAATAAAAATAATAACCTAAGTAAAGAATTTGTTTTCCTTTTCTCTAATTGTGTAGGATGGGGAAAACTATTTGCTCCCAATAGACAAGGCCTCGAAGCGTTTGCTGAATTTTATAAAAACTATATGAAACAAAAAGAACTAAATATTCAAAAAAAAATTTGAATTTATTCATGATCCGCCGATATAATTAATATGGTAATACAAAATATGTGCATTAAAGCGTCGGATAAATCTGATGCAAAAACTAGAGTAAGTCTTTGTTTAGCCCTATCTGGTTTTTATAGAAGTGAGTACAAGTTCGGAAAAATTAAAAGAGAAAATAAAACTGAATACGAAGTAGAAGTTATTTTTAAAGGCAATAAAGGTTTATTTTAAATTCTATAAAATAAATTATCATAAGAACTTCACACTCTTCACAGTACTATAAGTTTTTTGAAAAAATATTTTTTAAGAGAGAAAATTATTTTTAAACAAGTGTGATAGTGTGAAGAATGAGTTATTAGTATTGAGTTATATAGCATTTTACCATCACACTACTAGTTTTTAGAAGTGTGATAGTGTGAAGGGTTTGAGCGTTGGTACTAGGTAATTGGAGAGAAATTTAGAAAATTTATTATTATTAATAATATTTCTAAAAAAACTCATAGTACTAATAATTGCAATTTAAATTAAAAATATTAATAATTGTGTCACGCTATATTTTTATGAGTAGAGAAAAGAATTTATATAAAATGGTGAAGGATAAACTACCTGAATTTAATCCTATTCGCATTGAAACAACTACTATTAATGGATTTCCAGATATGATTTTATTTAATAAAAATAGACACGCGTTGTTTATTGAATGTAAGGTTTGTGAACGTGATAAATTGATACAAAACTTAAGACCGCATCAAAAATCATTCCATCATAAATACTGTCAGATATTTGGAAATCTATTTATCTTGCAACGCTCTCTCAAAGAGAGAAGAATTTTTCTGTACAGATCGATCTTTTTGAACTTCTTGGAACAAAACGCTGACCACTCACCGCTGATCAGTGTTTCACTAGGTGAAACGTGGCAACCGATCCGCGAAATTTTAAATGATGACCACTAAATATAGACACATCGATCCGCGAAACGTGAAAAACGTTGAAAAATATATACTTATCTGTTCCTATAATATATGTTATGCAACAATCTCAGCTTTCCGCGATCCGATGCTTAGGTACTTAGAGAAAATGAAACTGAGGATCAAAAAAAATTTACCCCACCCCCCAAAAAATCGCCCCTTTTTATATGCGCGTAGGTTAAGGTTTGCAACATATTCACACTGATGGAACAAAATTCACATATGGATTATAAAAACATAGATACACAACAATTAAAGGCGATGGTTTTACTTCGTCAAAAACAAGAACAAGAATTTGCTAGAGCAAATTTCATGAGTTTTGTAAAGGCGGTATGGCCAGAGTTCGTAGAAGGACCCCATCATTTAAGAACCTCTAAACAATTTCAAAAATTTTCAGCGAATAAGGCACAGAGATTGATTATCAATATGCCCCCCAGACACACAAAGTCCGAGTTCGCTAGTTACCTGTTCCCAGCGTGGATGATGGGACTTAATCCTAGATTAAAAATTATTCAGGCAACGCACACAGGTGAGCTTGCTGTTAGGTTTGGTAGAAAAATAAGAAACTTAATGAACACTAAAGAATATAAACGCATCTTTCCTAATGTAACTCTGCGAACTGACAACCAAGCTGCTGGTAGATGGGAAACAAATCACGGTGGTGAGTATTTTGCGGCTGGTGTTGGCGGTGCTATTACTGGTCGTGGTGCGGATTTATTGATTATTGACGATCCCCACAGTGAACAGGATGCGTTATCATCAACTGCAATGGAGAATGCCTATGAATGGTACACCTCAGGTCCTCGACAACGTTTACAACCTGGTGGATCAATTGCAATTGTGATGACAAGATGGTCTCAAAAAGACTTAACTGCTAACTTGGTCAAGAAAATGGCAGAGCCAAAGGCAGATAAGTGGGAAGTTATAGAGTTTCCTGCTATCTTAGATGATGACGATGAAGAGAAACGTAAACCTATTTGGCCTCAGTACTGGAAACTAGATGAATTAGATAAAGTTAAAGCTTCTCTAGTACCAAGTAAGTGGAATGCCCAGTGGCAACAAAACCCTACCTATGACGGAACTAGTATTATTAAGCGTGAGTGGTGGAATATTTGGGAAAAACCTCATCCACCAGAGTGCGCTTTCATTATTCAAAGTTATGACACTGCATTTTCTAAAAAAGAAACCGCTGACTACTCTGCAATTACCACTTGGGGTATCTTTCATCCAGACGAAGGACCCGAAACGCATTTAATATTACTTGCATCCACTAAAGGTCGGTGGGATTTTCCTGAATTAAAACAGGTTGCCAAGCAACAATTACAAAAATTTGATCCTGACAGTGTAATTATTGAGGCAAAGGCATCAGGGACACCCTTGATACAGGAGCTTAGACGATTTGGCGTTTATGCCACCGCATTTTCCCCGAACCGCGGTATGGACAAACATGTTCGCTTGAATACAGTCTCCCCTATCTTTGAAGCGGGTCACGTTTGGCGGACCGAGGACAGTTGGGCGTTAGATTTACAAGAGGAACTCGCGTCTTTTCCTTATGGAGAGCACGATGACTTAGTTGACGCGACTACATTAGCTCTGATAAGATATCGAGAAGGAAACTTCGTCAAATTATATGATGATGACGAGGATATTGATGAACCAGTGAGACATGACAAATATGAGTACTACTAAAAAATTAATTAATCCTGAAGACAGGAGACTAAAACAAAAATTAACCCCCAAGCAAATGCTGTTTGTGACAAACTATGTTCAGGGAACGCTGACAGGTAAAATATCTGCGGCGGAGGCGGCACGCCAAGCGGGATACTCGAAGGATAGGGCAAGACAGACTGCCCACGAATTACTTAATCCTCAGATAAGCCCCTTTGTTGCGGAGGCAGTTAACGAATTAAAACAAGATTTGTATGAGACGGCTGGCGTTTCGATGGCATCGCACCTCTCATCGCTGAAAGATATCCGCGAAGCGGCACTCGAGGGTAAGCACTACTCTGCTGCCGTTAATGCAGAGGTGAACCGCGGTCGGGTGGCAGGCTTCTACGATAATAAAGCGCAAGCGGAGAACTCTCTCGATAGTATGAGCAAAGAAGAATTAATTAAAGTTTTACAAAACTATGATAAGCTAGGCATTCAACAGGATCGCGGTCTAATTGTTCAGGATGATATGAACAGCGAACCGCGGACAGTGGAAGGTGATTAATGATTTTCAACGTAGCCCGACCGATAGCCATGAAGGCTCTAAGCAACCCGAAGATTCTCGGTTCGCTGCTCGTGGGCACTTTGGGATCACAGCAAGCTGGTGAGATTCAAAACCAATTATCACTTGGCAATATAACTTTAGATGACGTATATGATACTCTAATAAATTTTGCGAGTTCGCCTGCGGCGAGCATTATTAGTGAAATGCAAACAACTCCCTCAGGAGAAGTTTACGCTCCCGACCAAGAACAGATAGACGCGGAGAGAAAGTTCAACGAAGAGTTAAACAAAAATATTACTCTTCCTTCCGAGACTCCTTTAGATCAAATTTTATCAACACCAGAGACAACAACAAAACCTGAGCCCTTAATCACACCCGATGTTCCTAAACAAAAAACAAAAGTAGAGGATGTTGGGTTTACAGAAGTGGCACCGATGCCAACTATTTTAACAGCAGGAATTGAGCCTAAAGATATCGATCCCAAAGATATTTCAGATACATCTTATGAAGGAGTTCAAGTAAGAGTTAAAGGACCTATTTTGGAAGAATTCGAAGATCCTGGTAAAGGAGTTTATCTTGTTAGAAATCCTGATGGATCATTGACTGATTTAAAAGGAAAAGTTTTTGAGAACGCTACTTTAAAAGTTGACCCTAAAGCTTTTGATGTCAGAACATTCAACGCCAACAATGAAATCGTCGGCGATTATAATTTACGTGATGACATTATTACTGATGACAGAGGTGGAAGAAAATATGTAGGTGAAGGTGATCTTTATAAAGTTAATAGACTAGGTGGAACAAAATTTGATTTAACTCAATCTCCAGAGGGAACAGAGATTGATAAAACTTCTGGTAAGAATGGTATTCTTTCAATTACGAAAGGTGTAAGCACAAGTGGTCAGCACTATTATACAATGGGTGTTGATTTTAATAATCCAGTGCAGTTAATGGAGTATCCAGAAAATCCAAACAATCCAAGATTACTTCCTACTTCCACAGGTGAAATTACTTTAGGTAATAAAGTTGGAGAGATTAAAGTTAAAAGTAGTGATAAAACTCACCCTCTTTATGATAAAATAATTATAGGTTCTTCAAAGCAAGCGGTGGGAGCTGATGTTACTCCAAAGACAGTATATAGTCCTCAAGACTCCCTTCTTAAAAATGAGATTAGACCTGTATTAAGTACAGATTTATTAAACCCACAGTATTTAAAAAAATTGAAGAAAGATGATGATATCAGCTGTGGTCAATGTTATGCAGCATCAGAAGCCGCCTTTCACATGTATGGAAAAGAAAACGGATTTAAATCTTATGTGTTAAACAGTAAAACTTTTTCTGAGGGATTAGATAAAGGAGAGACGCACTGGTTTTTGAAAAACAAAGAAGGAGAGATTATTGATCCTACAGCGGAACAATTTGGTGATACTACAATTCCTTATGATAAAGGTAGGGGGACAGGTTTCTTAACTAAAAATCCTTCAAAGGCTTCTCAACAAATAATAGATAGAGTAAATCAAAATAATGCTCAAATATTATCTGGACCAGAGTTTGTTTCTAACGCTACAAAGTTAAAAGATACAAAAGTAAAAATTCCAGATGTTCTTGAATATTTAGATTCAGGTAAAAAAAGAGATATTTTTAATGAAGAAGATTATAAAGAAATGCTGGATGAGGGATTACAAGAAATTAATTATCAATTACAACAAGAAGTTACAGGAGAGGGATGGTATGATGAAGGTGTTAAAAAAGCAATGGACATTGCTCCAGAGATAAATCCAAAATTTGCTGATAATCCTGATTTAAAAGATTTACTACTTTTTACAACAGCCATTGCATCATCAGGAGTAAATGTTGGGTCTGACTTTAAAGTGGGATTACAGGTTGCTGATATATTTGCAGATACAGGTCAGATACCTCTAACAAATCCAAAAACTGGTAGTGGTTGGACAGTAAGAGGTTCTAACCTAGCTAAACAGTTAAATTTAGCTAATAATTATATTCAAAAAAACGGACTTCCTGCTTTTTTAGAATTTATGCATTCAAAAGTGCAAGGAAGAGATATTCAAGATTTTAGAAAAGAATATGGCAACTTAGGACCATCAAAAGGAGTTAGAATGGAGGAATATTATTCTGGACATAGAGCCTTCGGACCTAAGATAGGAGAGTTTATGGCAAACCTTTATGGAGTCGACGATAACAACGTTACTGATATGTGGAATATCAGAGGCATGAATAGATTAATGGGTGGAAATATGTATGTCAGAGATAAAGATGGTAATATACTTAGTAATAAGGATGGAACTGTTATGGAGAACACAGGGAGCCCTACAAAAGAGTTTAAAATTGTATTTGATAAATACATGACAGATTTATCCAATTTAATAGGAAAATCAGTTCGTGACACTCAAGCGATTAGATGGTACCTTGAACAAGGTTTATATACAGCATTAGGAGTTAGAAGTGTACCAAAAGATTATGGAACGGCAGCCCAAGAAGTCCTCGACCAAAAACTCAAAACCGAGTCCGATGGAACTATTCGATCGAGCAAGACTTCAAATATTAAAGGCACGCCACCAACAAAGAAAGCCCAAGGCGGTAGTATAAGCATTCCCCAAAGACGATCACTTGTAAATGATGGGTTAGTTGATATAAATACTATTATTGGAAAAATAAATTATGGTAACTAACATCGACAAAGGTTTATATCAAACAGGAGAGAAACCTGACCTAGAGATTATTAAATCAGAAACAGAAGTAGAGATTGACGGTCAACCAATCCCGACTCCCGAAGGACTAGAGATTGAAATGGATGAAGAGGGAGGAGCAACTCTCGACTTCGATCCGCTGTCCAAGCTTCCCGATGAAGTAGAGTTCTATTCCAACTTAGCAGAAGTTTTAGATGACCGACTTCTAGGAAGAATATCCTCAGAGCTATTAGATGATCTGGAAAGTGATCGCGCCTCTCGTAAAGATTGGGAGGAAGCCTACATTAAGGGATTAGATTTATTAGGAATTAAATACGAAAGACGCACTCGACCCTTCACAGGTGCGAGTGGTGTTACCCATCCGCTATTAGCGGAGAGTGCTACTCAGTTTCAGGCATCCGCCTACAAAGAGTTACTACCATCAAGTGGACCTGTTCGAACTGTGGTGATGGGAGAAGAAACTCCTGATAAGTATGCTAGATCACAGCGTGTTCAAGAATACATGAATTATCAGTTAATGAATAAAATGGAAGACTTCACACCTGAGTATGATCAAATGTTATTTTATCTCCCTCTCGCTGGTAGCACATTTAAAAAAGTTTATTACGACGAGTTAATGGATCGAGCGGTATCAAAGTTTGTTCCAGCCGAAGACTTAGTCGTGAACTACATGGCATCTGATTTAGATAGCTGTGATCGTATCTGTCAAATTGTAAATATGAGTTACAATGATTTTAGAAAAAAGCAGGTCTCAGGTTTTTATAAAGATATTGAACTTGAACCCGATAAAGTAAATCCCAGTGAAGTTCAAAGGAAGTATGACGAGATTGAAGGGGTAAAAGAAAACGACAGAGACAAGTATGTTCGTTTATATGAGTTTCATGTTTCATTAGATATTGAAGGTTTTGAGGATATGGATGAAACTGGTGAGCCCACAGGAATTAAAATACCTTACATTGTAACCATTGAGGATGGATCCAGTGAGATTGTGGGTATTCGTAGAAACTATGAAAAAGATGATTCGAAGAAAATGAAAAAGCAGTACTTTGTTCATTACAAGTTTTTACCAGGATTAGGTTTTTATGGTTTTGGTTTACTACATGTTATTGGCTCTCTTTCTAGAGCAGCCACATCAATTCTTCGTCAGTTAATTGATGCGGGATCATTGTCAAACTTACCCGCTGGTTTTAAATCAAGAGGATTAAAAATTAGAGATGATGCAGAGCCTATTCAACCAGGTGAATTTAGAGATATAGATGCACCTAATGGTGATCTTAGAAACGCTTTAATGCCTCTGCCTTATAAAGAGCCCTCTCAAACTTTATATAGTTTATTAGGCTTTGTAGTGCAGTCAGGTCAGAGATTTGCAGCTATCACTGATTTACAGGTAGGCGATGCTAATCAAAACGCTCCTGTCGGTACGACAATGGCTTTACTGGAGAGAGGATCAAAAGTGATGTCCGCTATCCACAAGAGATCGTATTACTCTCAGAAAAAAGAATTTAAATTATTATTCAAAGTATTTGGAGATTACCTTCCTGAGACTTACCCTTACGCTGTTCAGGGTGCAGACAGAACTATTAAAGCGGAAGACTTTAGTGAGCAAGTAGATGTACTACCAGTCTCCGATCCTAATATTTTTTCTATGACTCAGAGAGTGACCTTAGCTCAAACTGAATTACAGTTGGCTCAAAGCGCTCCTGACTTACATAACATGAAAGAGGCGTACAGAAGAATGTATGAGGCTTTAGGTGTTAAAGACGTAGATCAGATGTTAAGAAAAGATACTCCTGTTGAGCCAAAGGATCCAGCAATGGAGCATGCTGATTTATTAGATGGCAATTTATTAAAAGCATACGAGGGACAAGATCACGATGCACATATTCAAAATCACTTAATCTTTGGAACAAATCAAATGATTTTAGGTAACCCTCCAATGGCAATGAAATTACAAAAACATATCTTAGAACATGTTTCTCTTAAAGCAAAAGAACAGGCGATGTTCTTAGTACAGCAAGGTCAAGTTCCACAAGATCAATTAGACCCTGTTATCGCAAAACTGGAAGCTCAATTTATGGTTGAATTAAAACAAACTTCACAACAACTATCTGGAGGAGGTCAACCAGACCCTGTCGTTCAGTTAAAGCAGCAAGAGTTACAGCAAGATGCACAAAAAGATCAGATGGATGCGCAAGTTGATCAAGCAAAACTACAATTGGATGCGCAGAAACTTCAACAGAAGAACGCAATTGATCAGGCAAGAATTCAAAAAGATTATGACATCGCTGATAGGCGTGCAGAAGTTCAGTATGACAAGATGACAAATCAAACTTTAAATCAAGCGAGAAGAGATGCCTCTAATCAAAATAATAGAAAACAATAGTAGAAAAAATGTCTAGACCAAATTACATTATGAGTATGATTGATAAAAAAACCGAAGCAAGAGTTCAAAAAATAATAGATGAAACAAGGGACTTTATTCAAGATCAAGCAGAAAAAGGTGTTGATCTTGTTGAATTAGCTCAAGTAATGCTAAGTATGAGTCGCGAAGCAATGGTAGATGCCTTTGGAGAGCATGTAGCAGATACCTACATAACTACTCAAATTAGTAGGTTGAAAACAGAAGAAAATAGTTTAACATTACACTAATGACTAAGCGATTAACAAAAACTATTCCTCCTAAAAAAGGACCTAAATCACAAGGTATGAATATTCCCTATGGAAAAATAGTGCCAGTAGGTTCTGTCCCAGAAGATACAAAGAAAAAAAAGGGATATGGAATAGCCTCTAAAGGACTCAAATTCGAAGGAGTATTCTAATGCAAAAATGGATTAAGGACCTTTGGGATAAACACCCAAAGAAAAAATGGC
>Ga0209535_1002374_pt1 | contig 12300 bp, 17 predicted proteins | sample LinPmetageLP28_FD_184041 | JGI IMG/M metagenome (GOLD analysis project Ga0209535, IMG submission 184041) | Marine viral communities from the Pacific Ocean - LP-28 (SPAdes) (version 2) | ecosystem: Environmental > Aquatic > Marine > Oceanic | place: Pacific Ocean | collected 2009-08-22
CGCAGGATCACAGGTTGTGATCAAGATTGCAGTGGGATTACTTGTATTCTTACCAGCATACGGATTATTGCTGAACAGACTACAGAAAACCTACAAACTCAAATAGTATGATGAACAAAGTCTACACGGGCGCCGGCATAGTTGCAGTTATTCTAGCCGTGACGGCAGTGTTAGTGTTTACTATAATATAAAACACTGGGGGAGTTTTGCTCCCCCATTGACAACTCGCCTAAATATCCTATATAATAAAGAATAGGAAGGTACAAAATTTATGTTCAAAGCAGGAAAAATCTGGGGAGAAACGGAACTTATCTTGGCCAACAACGCACTGGAGTTTCACAGGATAGACTACAAGAAGGGTGGAGTGTGTTCAAAACATCTACACGAATGGAAGTGGAACGGTTTTTATTGTATGTCAGGTGAATTAAAGATTAAAGTGTGGCAGAAGGACTACGATCTAGTGGATGAGACCATTTTAAAGCCAGGAGACTTCACAGCAGTAAAGCCGGGCCTGTATCACAGTTTCGAGGGCATGGAGGATGGAGTGGCATTTGAACTGTACTGGGCCAACTTCTCACATCATGACATCAAGAGGGAATCGGTTGGACATCTCAAGGACGTCGACGGCAAGATTGTTAGGCTAGACAAAAACAAGAAGAAATAGTATGATTCCTATAAAAGGTTATGCTACATTTGATCCATTAAAACATTGTCTAATTGGTAGGAATTTTAGCAGTAACTTTTTTAGACAAAATATAAAAGACCCTCGCATCTCCGGACCATTACAACGCATTGCCGACGAAACTGAGGAGGACTATCAGGCATTAGAGAAAATACTGAAAAATGCAAACATTAAAACATATCGTGCGGAATTTGACGAGGATAAATTTGACGAGGACTGGCATAGACGTCCCCCAGTATGTCCACGTGATCATTTTGCTGTCATTGGAGAAAAATTTTATGCTTATCAAAGCACCAATTTTTACGGTAAGTTTCTACAAAATATTGCAAGAGAAAATTTATCTATTGGCATCAAGACTGCGTTAGTATCAACAGCCGTCATCGCAAGGGTAGGTAAAGATCTTTTCTGGGACGTAGGATTAGGAGAAAAAAGCACCCAGGAGGATATAGATTTTTTCAAAACAAAATGGATTGCGGAAGGATTCAAGGTACACACTTCAAACAGGGGATATCACAGTGACGGTGCTTTCTGTGTGGTCAAACCTGGTTGCATCGTCTCACTGTATGACGTACAGGACTACAAGACCGAATTTCCAGGTTGGGACATTTTATACCTACCTGATCAGAGTTGGAGTAAGGTTCATCCATTCCTGAATATGAAGGAAAAGGTTAGTGGACGTTGGTGGGTTGAGGGAGAAGAACACAACGAACAGTTGATCGAATATGTGAATTCCTGGCTTACAGATTGGGTCGGATACGTTGAAGAAACTGTGTTTGATGTAAACATGCTTTCCATAGACCAGAATACAATAATATGTAACAACTACAACAAGGAAGTTTTTGATCATTTCAAGAAGCACAAGGTCGAACCCATCATATTCAACTTCAGACACAGGTACTTCTGGGATGGAGGTATACACTGTATAACCCAAGACCTTTACAGAGAGGGAACACAGGAGGACTACTTTGGCTAACATATACACCATATACGCAGATCATAAGGCAAATATCACTGCACACGAGTTCGTGGCTAAAATGAGACTGTTCCTTGACAAACTTGTTGAACACAAGAAGATGACCACCTACAGGATTACCAGGATGAAGTTGGGTTTCAGGTCAATGGACCTACCAGAATTCAGGATCGACATGGAATTTGAGAACATGCAGGCACTTGATGACGCCATGACAATAACCATAGCCGACAAGGATGTTGATCGGGTACACGTGGGATTCAACCAATACGTTGATGTCGAAACCATACAGCATTTCCTATATAGGGATTTCCCTGATGATCTAAATAAACCAAAGTTGACAGAAACAAAAGATCAATATACAATTAAAGATATAGTTGAAGCAACAAAAAGTATAGATCCGGAAATATGGAAAAACAAGTAGAAAAGAAATATTACTATTCAGAGATATTCCACAGTATACAGGGTGAAGGACACTACACGGGTATTCCAACAGCATGGATAAGATTCTTCCTTTGTAATTTACAGTGCAGTGGCTTTGGACAAGTAGATCCAACCAATCCAGACACATATGAACTGCCGTTCGAGGATTTCGATGTTGATAGTGTAAAAAGAGTAGAAGACTTACCTGTATGGGAAAAAGGGTGTGACTCCAGTTACACATGGGCAAAGAAGTTCAAAAAGTTAATGGGACACGAGACACCCACAGTACTAGCAGACAAAATTGTAGACATACTGAAAACAGACACAAATACAAACGGCTTATTCCTACATCCAAACTCTAGACAACACCAACACCTGTGTTTCACAGGCGGAGAACCCCTGATGATCACTGGGCAGGCCGCCAGCATGGGCATATACAAAGCACTTGATAACAGAGGCAACTTGCCAAGTTCCATGACATACGAAACAAATGGCACACAGAAACTAACAGAGCCGTTCAAACAATGGATAAAAGATATTCCAGAAGAGATATTCTTCAGTGTGAGTCCTAAACTATTCACCGTGTCAGGTGAGAAGACCGAGAAAGCCATCAAACCCGAGAATGTTAAAGAATACGCAGAGTGTTCGAACAGAGGACAATTAAAATTTGTGGTAGGATCAAGTAGAAGAGAATGGGAAGAACTTGAAAACACAGTGAGAAAATTCAGAGAGGCAGGGGTAGATTGGCCTGTTTGGATCATGCCTGTGGGAGCAAGAGAGGAAGAACAAACTGCTAGTGCTGGCAAAGTGGCAGAAGAGGCATTCAAACGAGGCTATAACGTAGCGGCCAGAGTACACGTGTATCTATTCGGTAATGCAATAGGCACCTAGGATTGCACATAAGTACATTATATTTTGTTGTAACGCTCCTAAGGAAGTTCACAACAACAACCCCCGAAAATTTTTAATATGGAACTTGTTATATTAATGGCAGGTATTGTGTACGGCTTAATCATTGGCCTAATACCAGCCGCAGGAGCAACAACAGGATTAATCACACTATTCGGAATCATGCCCTACTTCGTGGGAGACCCATACCTGGGTGTGATTTTCTGTGTGGCAGTTGTCGCTTCATCCACGACCGGTGATTCTTTTGCAGGTGTGCTGTTGGGCATACCAGGAGCCAACTCCGCGGCCGCTACAATGGTTGACGGATTCCCAATGGCCAAGAACGGTGAGGCAACTCGGGCGTTGTCGGCGGCGATTACATCATCAACCTGTAATGGCTTATTCTGGGGATCATTGACATTCCTATTTCTGCCTTGGTACACAAAAGTTGTTATGTACATGGGCATACCGGAACTATGGGCATTGGTGCTGTTAGCATTTGTGACTGTTGGTTTTGTGTCAACAAAGAAATACGTAAGAAGCGTAATTGCTATCGTGCTAGGTGTCACAATCGGACTGGTTGGCGTTGACGTAAACAACGTGCCTCGTTTCACAATGGGTTGGCGTTACCTAGAAGATGGTGTACAGATATTACCATACATGGCAGGACTTTTCGCTATACCCGAACTGTGGCACGGGTGGTTCAACAGGAAGAAGACAACAACAATAAGAGCAGAACACGGCAGTTGGCATGACCTCAAACAAGGAATGAAAGACACCGTGAGATGTTGGAAGGACAGCGTTAGGGGAGGCTTCATAGGTTCTTTCATAGGACTATTACCCGGACTGGGTGGTGCGATGGCAGACTGGTTGGCATACGGTGCCACGGTGGCCGCCAATCCCAAAGAGAAATTTGGTAATGGAAACGTAAAGGGTGTGATAGGTGCCGAGGGTGCCAACAACGCACAGAAGGCCTCGTCGTTCATTCCAACTGTGTTGTTCGGTATCCCTGGTGCCAGTTTTGCCGCGATACTGATGGGACTATGGCTGTACTTGGGTATAGACCTTGGATCTCCAGACACATTCTACGACGACAGATTATTTGACAGCATGACCTATGGGTTCCTACTCGGGACAATAATCACCGCTGTCTTATGTTATGGACTGGCATACTTCGCTGGTTGGGTGACACGTATTCCTTACGTTTACTATTTCCCTTTCATACTTGGGTTCATTGTGTGGGCGAGCCTACAATACACAGGTGGTTGGGAAGACCTTGCGGTACTTTTAGCATTCTCTATATTTGGAGTGCTGTGTAAGAAATTCCAAGTCAGCAGGCCAGCACTGTTGATTGGGTACATATTAAGTGACAGGATTTACAATCTCACTTATCAACTAACATCCTTACATACGGTAAATGATTTAATCACAAGACCTATCTTTATTTTTTTAATGATATGTGTTATACTGCTATTGTACTGGGGAATAACAAAAAGGAGTCGATTTGACTATGCTTAAGAAAACGATAATGGCGTTGGTGTTGATGACAACAACAGCCATGGCAGATTATAATTTAATTGTGCCTCAAAAACCATCTGGCGGAACTTCTGTCTGGGCACAGATAGTTGTAGCAGAATGGGAGAAACACCTAGGTGAGAAGATTAATCTTATCTACAAGCCAGGTGCAAGAGACCAACTAGGACCAAACAAGTTCCAAAATGAACTAAGGTTCGACGACAAGACTATATTAGTATCACACGGTGGTAACGGTATATCATATCTTACTGAACCTGTTGATTACAACTACTTCGATTGGGAATCAGTTGGACACATGAACCTAAACATCATTGTTGGTGCAAGAAATAAAGCGGACACTACCAATGGTCCAATACAGTTTCCATCAGGATCTGGAATGACTCCAGAGATTATGGCAATCGTTATGTTACTTGCAGGTCCAAACAACGACCCTGTTAAAACATTCGAAGACAAAATCGTATGGGTAAAAGGAATGAAAGGATCTGAAAGGAGACTAGCATTCATCAGGGGTGACTTGAATGCAACCAGGGAAAATCCTGCCGCATACAAGAAACACGTGTTGCCTGTGATCAAAAAAGGTGATGCTTACACTTGGTTCCATCATGGACTATTAAATGTGAAGACAGGTGATCACGATGCTGATCCTAACTTTACTGAACCAACATTCGAAGCACTTTACGAAAAGATGCACGGTGTTGCACCAAGTGGTGACTTCTATGGTGCATACAAACTTGTTAAGAGTTGGAGAGATGCATTACAGAAAGCATTCTGGGTAAACGCAGGTAATCCCAACAAACAAAAACTTGTTGACGCTTTGGACAAGATGATTAAAGATCCAGAGTCAGTTGCCGCCATTGAAAAGAAAGTGGGCAAGTACGAGTGGAGAACAGGTGCAGAGGGTGACGCCGCAGTGAGAACACTGAAGTCATTCATCACACCAGGTGCGTTGAAAACACTATCAGATTTTGGAAAGAATCAATTGGGTTACAATGCAATCTACAAGGAAGAGCTGACAAAATAATGTACATACTGTTTACAGGGGCACCGGGATCAAAATGGAGTAGTGTTGTCAAGAATATCTACTGGAGTAATGACATAGATAACACAGATTATTCGGAAGCAAGAACATACTGGCACGATGCCGATACCCCTGGTAACAAACATCTTATGCACATTGGAGCATACTGGGATCCGGGAATGGAATTTAGACCCACGCCAGATAATTGGGATCTGCCTTTCTCGGGAACTGGAAAAAGAATTATCAAGGCACACACTTTTGCACACGAACTACAGCATTTTAAATTTATGGGACATCCTATAGTAATGGTATACAGGAATGATCATGAATGCATGGAGTGGTGGAAACTGTGTGGCGAATTTAAAATTACGTATCCAAACTATCAATATTTTAGTGACCTGGATGTTATGTGGGAACACATTCAGTCAGAGAACCGAGACATTATGCAGTTCATACACGAGAATCATGATAAAATTACACGTCCAATAAACAATATAGAATTATGTAAAAGTTTGAATATCGCACCACCAAACGGCAAACACCAAAATTTACACGACTATCAAGCAAAAGGAATACAGGTATATGTCTACAAGTAATTGGGAAGATGCAAAAAAACGTAGTAATTATCATTTCAACAAATGGCACAAGGATACAGATTGTGTTGAACATCTAGGCAAATTCACCGGAGGATGGCAGACGGAACTACAATCAGTAATAGATGATGCAAAACCATTGAACTGGGGCAATCGCAGAGAAGGCACAGGCAGAGAAAATACAAACATAGATGTAGAAGCAGAAGAGAACGATTTAAAGACGGCAGGTGCTGATCCAAAGATGACCATCTATCGGGGACTCAAAGACTTTACAAAGTGCCCAACCCTACAGAGAATGACAGACTTTTTTGCGTTAGAATCAACCAGGGCAAAACTACACATACAGTTTACAGGTGAGGTCTTAAACATGCACATAGACAAACTTTATGATTTAGATACTGATCCAAACAACGTGACTCGAATAATGGTTATGTTGCAGGACTGGGAGCCGGGACAATTTATTATGTATGGAAATGAACAATTTGATAGATGGAGAGCAGGAGACATACACAAATTTGATTGGCCAAATATTCCACACGCCACAGCGAACGCCAGCAACAAGCCTAGACCAATGTTGGTAATCACAGGCGTCATGACCGATGAGACCAGGGATATATTATCTAGACCCATTAAGAAAAAGGTTTAGTATTCCGTATTTTCCATATATACTTGTTGTATGAACAAAAAAATATTTGGTCAACTATTAGCATACAGCCAAAACGACATCGACAAAATCACTCAACCGTACATACGTGAAACATTTGGTGTTGAAGTCAAAAGATGTGACACACTGGAACAATATTCAGAAGCAATCGACGATGCTTGTCTTCATAGATACTTTTCAAAGTACTGGCAGAACGACATGAAGAAATGGAAGTATTCTGGACTTCAACTGATTGATGAAGTGAATAGTTTAAAGCCAAGGGCAGTGCTTGATGTCGGTTGCGGATATAACGAATTCAAAGGTAAGATTGATAACTTGATTGGCATAGATCCTTACAATGATCTTGCAGACTTGCAAGTGGGCACATTGGATTATAAGACTGATGAGAATTTTGATGTGATATTATGCCTAGGTTCTGTGAACTTTGGTAGCAGAGATAAAATTATAAAAGAAGTTGGTAAATGTGTTGACCTGCTTTCTAAAGACGGTACAATGTTTTTTAGGGTAAACCCTGGAGTACAGCATGATAAACCAGAAGCAGAATGGATAGAGTTTTTTGGATGGAATGTACCTTTTATTATAGAACTTGCAGAAATTTTTAATCTACAAGTCATAGATATAAGAGATGACACTAACCAACGTAAATATTTCGTCTATAGAAAAAAGTTGACTAAAATGGAAAAATAAGGTATAATATTATTATGAAGGTTAAAAAAACAGCAAAGACAACTATCAAGAAAAAGAATCTCAAAGACAAAAAAGGCAAGAAGAAAAGTGAAGAGCCTATTGTAAAAGTACTTAACTTGAATGTGAATCCTGAGAATCCTAGAAATGGTTTCTTTGAACTAGACTGGAATCCAGAATTTGTAAACATGTTGAAACAGTCTGGTTATGAAGGTGGCAGTGAAGAAGAGATAGTAGACAGATGGTTCCAGACACTTTGTAAGACTATCGGCAACGAGCAGGGCATCGACGTCACTGGGTCTGGTTACGTACAGATCAACAGGAGAGACGATGGGAAAACTGAAGTCTCTTGATCTTAAATTAGTATTTCATAATTCATACAACACACACCCTATCACAATCAAGTACAAAGGTAAAGTGGTCACTGACATAGACCTTAGTATCACCAAGACAGATCAAAAAGAAGAAATACATTTCGAAGGATTTACTCATAGCGATTCAAAACAGAAAATTGCGTGTAAACTTCTATACGATGGCAAAGAAGTTGACTTGCATGGCATAACTTCATTCATGATGGCAAATAATCAGTACGTGGAGAACACACCCATAGCATGTTATACGGACATATACTTCAACGGCGTGTTGACTATACAATTTGACAAAAAATGGTTCGAGTATAACATCTTGCAAGGGGCAAATCTTGATCGTGGCTATGCCAGTTGGGATCCAATTGTGCTGACAAACGATGAAGTGTTTTGTGTGGGTGACAGTTACACTGTTGGGTTTGGTGCCAGTAGGTCGTATCCAAGCATGTTGAATGCTTTCAATTTTGGTGTCGAGGGAATGAGTCATGACGGATGTTTTATGAACATCAAATACATATTGGAGAATATCAGTAGTGTCAGGAAGATCATATGCTTACTTCCTGGAGAAACAAGGAAATTATACAACTTTGAATTCTTAGATTCCAAAGGTTGTATTCCTGTTGCGTTTGAGGATAAAAGGCAACTACCAAAGGAGTACCATAAAGATGTTGTTGACATCAAAGAGTTCATACTTGACGGACGTATAGAGCAGGATTGGATACAAAATGTATCACACATAATTGATATGTGCAACAAACACAGTGTAGAATGTTGGATATCAACATATGATTATGACATGTGGCCTCACATACCAACCAAATATAGATTACCATTATTTCCAAATATGAATACCTTTCCAGAAAGAGCTACAGACAATCTACATCCACACGAAAAACACTACGAGCTATTTGTAAAAAATATCAAACCATACATAGACAAAAAACAAATATAGTGCTATAATAAACTATGACTTACATTTTATTAGGAATATTAATTGGCTGGATGGTTCCAAGACCTAAATTTCTTGGCAGAGCAGAAGCGGCCATATGGGCACCAATCAAAAAGAAACTTCCGAATTGGATCACAAACTTTTTTGGATAACATATGACACATATATTAGTAGATACAGCAAACACATTTTTCCGTGCTAGGCACGTGATCAGAGGTGACACTTCTGAGAAAGTGGGAATGGCCATACACATAATGATGAACTCGATCAAGAAAGCATGGCAGGATTTTGGCGGTACACACGTTGTATTCTGTTTAGAGGGCAGATCATTCAGGAAGGACATGTACGCACCCTACAAACGTAATCGTAAGGAAATGGCAGATGCAATGACCGAGAAAGAGAAGGAAGAGAATGAAGTGTTCTGGGAAGTGTACGATGACTTCGTTGATTTCGTTAAGACTAAAACAAATGCAACAGTTTTAAGGAATGGTAGGACAGAAGCGGATGATCTCATAGCGAGGTGGATAGACAAGCATCCTGCTCAAGATCATGTTATCATAAGCACGGACAAGGATCTTAATCAACTGATCACACCACGTGTTAAGCAGTACAACGGTGTGAACGAAACAACTATGACACATGAGGGCTGGTTTGATAGTAAAGGTAATCCTGTGATAGACAAGAAATTGAAGGCGCCTAAGCCTGCTCCAGACACAGAATGGCTTATATTTGAGAAATCAATGAGAGGCGACCCAAGTGATAACATCTTCAGTGCATACCCAGGTGTGCGTACAAAAGGCACAAAGAACAAGATAGGATTACAAGAAGCATACGCAGACCGTAACCAAAAAGGCTACACATGGAACAATCTGATGTTAAGCAAATGGGTAGATCATGACGGAAACGAACACAGAGTGCTAGAAGATTACGAAAGAAACAGAGCATTAGTTGATCTACACGCACAACCAGAGGCGATCGTGGAAGAACTTGATCAAACGATTGCTCAGGCCAAGGCAGACAACAAAAGCATAGACCAAGTTGGGATCAGATTCATGAGGTTCTGTGGCAAGTACGATTTAAATAGGATTAGTGAGCAGGCACAACTGTATGTTGAGCCTTTTAATGCGAGGTTGGTATCATGACAATGAGAGCAAAGACCTTAGTCAAAGACAAGTTTTGGATAGTCGAGCAGAACGGCCAGAAGTTGGGCACCCTGCAAAAACAAGAGGACAACGGTTGGGTCTTCCTCAGCAAACAACAAAGTAAAGAAGTGTTTCATACGCAAGAGAGCCTGTTCACAAAGTTTGGATTTGGTATATTTGATGAGTCAAACATTAAAAAACCTGCAGAAGAAATACAAAAAGACAACTTTGATGTGCATGGATATCCATGTGGACAACATCCTTACAACCCCATGTTCGATGTGCAGAAACAATTACCCGTGTACACAAAAACACCAAAAAGCAAAAGTCAATTTTGTGCAGGGTATTATATCATATGTTTTGAAAAAGGTTGGCGTAAAGCATATTGTCCTAAAATGATAACACTTTCAAGGTACGAATACAAAGGACCGATTAAAACTAAACTAGAAATGCAACAGGTATTAAACAATGCAGTCAAACAATTCCAAGATTCAAACTAGACCCATAGAGGATCTAATAGGCAGAATTAGAACGCTACGCCAAAAAGGAGAGAGACAGATTGTGATCCCTGCCAAAGAAGCAGATCAACTAGCAGACAGCCTAACACAGGTGATGACACGAATGGTTACTATACAGGAAGAAATCATACAAGCACTCAAGGTCGCCAAGGAATCACAGACGGTCAACATAGAAATGGACGGCGGCAATTTCTCTGACAAAAAATAACGTCAATAGGTTGCAACGATAACACCTACAAACCTTTCCAATACAGACACACGATAAGATTTTTGGTAAATATAGATAGTAAAGAGTGAATCTATGAGCAGACCAAAACCCACAGTGCTGTTGCAACACAGCAATAAAGCCACCTTCAAAATGGACGAGGTCCTAGCCGCGGAGGGAATCTGGGCGGTGTTCTATGATGGTAAACCAATCAACCTGAAATCTTCAAGTTTGGTGGCAAACTATCCTGGACCAAAATACAAGAAAGTGTCGTTTTCAAATCCAGGACACGCAGAGAACTTGGCCAAAAAATTGAACGCTCAACACAACACAGACAAGTTTGGTGTGTATCTTTTAAAGACCGGCGACAAATTCACTAGATAATTAATACATAATGGATCGTAAAACAGCCTACACCCGGACCTTCCTTGAATTGCTGGAACAACCAACCCACGACGAAAGCATAAAGACCAATTATTACACCTGGTGGCAGAATGTAAGAGAAAGTTACCAAGCCAGGTCCTTAAGATTAACCAAACAGGGCTTTGATATGTTGGAGAGCATAGACCTAAAAACATACGACATCAAGTTTCCGGCCAAGGTTATATTCACCCCACAGACATACCTATGGTTAGATGAATTCGTTGACTGTCCTTACTTCGTAGACAAGAAGAAGATTGTGGTGACTATGGAAAAAATGGCATTACAGCTCATGCTATTTGCCGGAGATATCACCAAATACGGACTTGCTCGTGCAATGAGCAAGATGGACGAGCAAAAAAACTAGTAAAACCGCGACTTTTTAGCCACAATTACCAGGTTGACGCATAACACATTCCTGCTATAATGATACTATAAACATTTTAAACAGGAGTGTACAAAATGGCAAGAGCAAACAAAAACAAAGAGGCGGCAATAGGCAGTCAAAACAGAACAGTTTCACCCAACGAGGCGAAATCAGCACTAACACATTGTATCAAATTACAGAGACCCATAATGATGTGGGGTGCACCAGGTATTGGTAAATCCGATATTGTAAAACAAATCGCAGATTCCGAAGGAAGAGAAGTTATTGATATTAGACTACCTTTATGGGAACCAACAGACATCAAGGGTATTCCTTATTACAATGCAAAAGAGAACAACATGGTTTGGGCGAGTCCGGCAGAACTGCCAACTGATCCCAAGAGTAATGCTATTGTGTTCTTGGACGAGTTAAACTCGGCGGCACCGGCTGTACAGGCGGCGGCTTATCAACTTATTCTAAACAGAAGAGTAGGACAGTATCACCTACCCAAAGATGTTTCTATTGTAGCGGCAGGTAACAGAGACTCAGACAAGGGTGTCACTTACAGAATGCCGGCTCCATTGGCAAACAGATTTGTTCACGTAGAGTTAAGAGTGGACTTTGAAGACTGGATGGAATGGGCTACCAATCAACACATCCACGCAGACGTTGTGGGATATTGCACGTTCGCCAAACAAGATTTATACGATTTTGATCCTAGAGGCAGTTCTAGATCATTTGCAACTCCGAGATCATGGAGTTTCGTATCCCAACTTCTATCAGATGACCTGCCAGAAAGTACGCTCACTGACCTCGTAGCAGGTTGCGTAGGAGAAGGCCTGGCCGTTAAGTTTATGAATCATCGTAAAATTAGCG
>Ga0209535_1002375_pt1 | contig 12296 bp, 12 predicted proteins | sample LinPmetageLP28_FD_184041 | JGI IMG/M metagenome (GOLD analysis project Ga0209535, IMG submission 184041) | Marine viral communities from the Pacific Ocean - LP-28 (SPAdes) (version 2) | ecosystem: Environmental > Aquatic > Marine > Oceanic | place: Pacific Ocean | collected 2009-08-22
TTTATTCCTTTACCCACACCAAATACAAGTGGTGTTATTAATAAAGACTCTGCACCAAACTTTGTTCTGTTCATTAACTTTTTAAATGCATCTTCTCTACCACCTTCATCAGTTACTTCTTCTAAGTCTGTTGGCCCTGCTTCAAACACATCACCAAAAGTTCCAAGTTTTTCTACGTCAGCAACAAATGCTTCACCTGCTGCTCCACCTGCAACTCCTGCTACAAATTTTTTTTTACCAATAGTCTTATTAAAATCATCTGCTTTCTTCGCAGCTTTTTGTAAGTTAGTGCCTTTAATGTTCATGTAGTTACCAGCTTTTTTAGCTTTAATTGCTTGGCTAGCTAATTTAAAACCTATGGTGCCGGGTACACCTATTTGAACTAAACCTTCTGTAAGTCTACCTATTGCTGTATCATCTGCAATGTCTTCAAATACATTAAATTTGTCAAACAATTGTTCAACATCTGCTGCAAGATCTGTATCAAAACCTAAATCAATTAATTCTGCACCAAGAGATATAACACCTTCAGGTACTTTGATTGCACCTGAAACTACTCCTGCTAAAGCAGAAGTTATTACACTTCTCTCACTATTGATTTCTTCGTCTCGTAGGGAGGTAAAGCCTTCTGGATCTATAATCTCAGCCATTTATCCTCCTATCTAAGTAATGCCGAATATTCTGGTAGTTCTACTGCTACGTTGCCATCAAATTCAATTACTTTTCCATTCTCTACGTCAATATAAACTCCAGGTGATTTACCTTTTGTTTTATATTTACCATCTTTAAATTTAATGTTTGATCTTGGATTCTTTCCCGCTTCTCTTAATGCTGGTGCAACTTTAACATCAAATGAAGCATGATTAAATGCTTTACTACCTTCACCATACACTCTTCTATAGTCAGCTACTGCTCTTTCTAAATTAGCTGCAGTGCTATATGTTTTACCAGTCTGTTCACTTCTAATTAATTCAGCAGTTTTAGCTCTTATTTGTTCTGCTGTAGCATCAGGTGGTAATAAAAACCTAGCTTTTTTTTCTGCTGCTAACACACTAGTTTTATCAGGTTTTGCTTCCGTTATAGCTTGACTAATACCTAGTTTAACAGCGCCACTTTTAATTGCTCTTTCTCTTGCGTCATCAGCTTTTGTAAATTGTGCATATGGATCTCTAGCAGAACCTATAAGATTTTGTAATGCACCATCACCTGCAAATTTACCTGATGCTAAATTAAAACCAAATTGACCTAAAGGTAATTTAGTTTGCGGTGTAAACTCTTCTAACAATGATGCTAGTTCGGGTGTCAGTTCTCTTGCTCTGCCTGCTATGTCACCTTTTGCTTTTTTAGTTCTATCAACAATACCAGTCATGATACCGTCATTAACTGTGCCGCCTCTTCTAAACATTGGTCTTTTTAAAGTTCTAGACATTAACCAAATATCCTTCCGTAGATATCCGCTCCTGCTAATCCAACCCCTAATGCTTGCATTAATGGACTAGATTGAGCTGCTGCCGGTGCTTCACCTATTTCTGTTCTACCTGCACCTGCGCCACCCATTAGTCCCATGACACCTGATCCTAGAAGATTTAATCTTCTTTGTGGATCTTGAATAGCCATTTGTGCTGCTTGTCTTTGTGCATCAAGTACCGCTTGTGATTGTGCTTGTTGTGCTGAACCTAATGTACCAAGGCCAGATATTTGTGCTCTACTAAAATCTTGCGATGCTCCACCTAAACCTTGTTGTAGATTTGCAATACCCATTTGATTTGCTAAATCTTGTTGTCTTCTATTTGCTGCATTTTGAAATCCTGTTTGTCTTAAACCTGCTAATGTCTGAGCTCTGTTCTGGTCGCTTTGTGCTTGATACTGGGCTCTTTGTACACCTTCACGTCCGCCACCAAAAGCACCAGGTACACCTAATGTAGCTGCTGCTTGTTCGTTTGCTCTGATCTGTGCTTGTTGATCAAAGTCTTGCATCGTTGTATCGATAACTTGTTGTTGGTAAGGTGACATGTAAGATTGAATAGATCCTGTACCTGTACCTGCGCCAGTTCCAGTTAATGCTGTGCCTGCGTCTGCCGCTGCTCCAGCTTTTGTTAAAAATGGTTGGAAAGAACCTAGTCCTGTTTGACCTAAATTATAAGCTTGTGTTTGTAATGCATCTTGTGCTGCAACTTGCGGTGCAAGTTCAGCCATACCAGCTTGAGTAATACCGAATTGTTGAGCTTGTGCTTGTCTTTGTGCAAACTGTTGAGCAGTCTCACCTGGTTGTTGTGCTGTTGCATTTGTAACAGTTGGTAATCCAGCTTGTCTTGTAAGATCAGCTGCATAAGTTTTACCTAAAGCTTCTACGTATTCTGGTGGAAGTGTTCTTGATTCTGTAACACCACCTGTTTGATAACCTATTCTGCCACCTGCTTGTGCCATTTCTCTATTAGGTAATACGGGTCCTGTAGGTTTTGGTTGAAAAGGATTAATGGGTTTTGTAGGGTCTGAAGGTAATGGTTGATCTTTTCTTCTAACCATTTCATCTATCATCATTTCTATTTGAATAATTTCATCTTCACTTAAATCTCTTAAAGGTTTACCAAATTCTTGCATGGCTATCATTTCCATAACCTGGTTTCTTTCATCCATTGCATCTGGCGCTGAAGCCATCATCATATTTTCCATTAAGTAACCCTTCTCTCTAAATTTTTCATTGTATCATACATCTTTTGTGCTCCATTTTCAATGCTTCCATTGCCTGCTCCTCTTACAGCATCCGCTGTAAAAACAAACTCATTCTTTGATAACATAGCCGGTACGTCATCTGCTTTTTCTTTGATACCAACCGGTACAAATCCACCTTTAGCTCTGTAATCTAATTCTGTAATACCACCTTGATTGACTCTAGGCTCACCCATAGGCATACTACCACCCATCAATTCTACTCTGCCACCTGTTGCAACATTATATCTAGCAACAAACTCATCTCTACCGGTATCATCAAGTTGCATATACTCAGGATCATTTGCAAAATAGTTATCCATATACGTTCTCATTTTTTTACCAACGTTTTCTTTTCTTCTTGCCATGTACTGTTCGTAGGTTTCACCTTCATCTTGTGGTGGTTCGTCTTCTACAAACTTTTGATATAAATATGTTGCAGCTCCAGTTACTCCACCCACTAATAATTTTTCTTTTACTATTTGATCTAGTTTGTCAGAGAAAGGAACATCTTTAAAAATTTTATCTGTTGTTCTTTCGATTATACCTTTATCATCTACTTTTAAATCAGGAATTGATTTTTCTTTTTTTAAATTTTTTTCTTTACCTTTAAATAAATCTCTCATTGATTGCATTCTGCCTTCACTTAATGGTGACGTAAATCTATTACCCGGTGTTCCAAGACCTTTTTGAAAACCTTTGCCACCCAACATTCTAGCTGCTTGACCACCACCATAAGTTAATAAACCTTGTTTAAATGCATCAGTTAAATTTCCTCTTTGATCAAGTCTACCAAAACCTCTCATCAATCCTGCGATACCAGGATTAAATGGTGCAACGAATGGTGCAGCTTTAACTGCAACGTTTGCAAGTTCATTAGGTATAAGTTTTCTCGTTCTATCAATAACTTTATCTTTAGCTTTTTGAAAAAAACTACCAATACCAAATTTTTTTCTAGGTGTAGTATTCATAATACCACCTTGTGCACGTAGTTGTCTTCGCATTTGAGATCTTGTAATCATATATATTAAATTTTGTTTATATTATTTAGGCAGGAATTACACCTGGATTTATACTAATACTTGCTTTTAACAACTAAATCAAGACTATGTTGTAACTTCTCTAGGTTTAGATTCTAAAGCTGAGAGGACTACATGTAGTCTATTGGCCGTAGCCGCAGTCACTTTTAACACTTCACTTTCCTGTAATATTAAAGGTGCTGATAATAGTTCTGTTGTACCATTTGCTGATATAGACTTAGTCTTAAAAAGACTAAATACAGCATCTGATGTATCTGTAATAGTAACTGTTATAGTGTCTGCATTACCAGAGTCTTCTGATACTAGTATAGATTTTATAATAGAGGTTGCAGCTGTTGGTGCAGTATATAATGTTGTAGCATTTGTTGTAGTCAAATCTACTTTTTTATTTACAAATGAATTAGCCAAAGAAATATGCCTCCGCTTCTGCTTCGTCTTTTAAATCTTGTTGATAGGTAGTGTTTAATTTTTGTACAATACTATCTACATCTCTAACAAACGACTGTTGTATCTGTTGATCATACTCTTCGTTTGGTTGTGTTAATGATTGTATTATTCTTGCCATTATCTTCTTCCATCCGGTTGATAATCTATTCTAAATGTACCTAGTTTCCAAAACTGACTAGTGCTAGTGTTTTCTACTTTTAAAGATATCTCTCTTGCTCTTGCACGTGTGTCAATCTTTTGTGTACCTGATGTTATTGTAAAGGGACCTAATGTAGAACTAGCTGATGTGTCATTTGGAAAGTCTCTTAAATTTAATGTAACTCTTGCATCACCTGTTTGTGATAAAAAATCTGGTATAACTCTTCTTATTTTCATCATGAACTCACCATCACCACCAAGTCCTTGTTGACCAATGTCAAAATTTCCAGATTGTATGTTTGATGTTATGGCAGTTGTTTGACCTAACTTAACTTGATTTAGTCCTGTTTCATGTTCATAATAAGTTGTTGCACCATCACTATTGCCGTGAACATAATTAACATCAGAGTCAGCTGTTTCTGCAGTTGAATCATATTCTGTTGCATGAGGTTTACCAAATACAGCTGAGTCTTGCCAAGCAGATCTTGCTAATGTACCACTAGTCCATACTGGTCGCTCGTTGCTTGAGTCTAGATAATTGTATGCAACCATTCGATTTACTGTTCCTGATCCAGAACTTGGATAGAACCACATAACTTCACCAAACAAATTATTTAGACCTGCATTAATATGTTGTTTTGGAATTGTATTAATATCATCGTAAACATGATCTTCAACTAAACATGGAAGAGATTCTAGTTTACCAGTGTATCTAAAGAAACCATTTTCTGACATCCAGTATGCAGTACCATCAACTTCAACAGCTGCATTTTGCCCTATCAATCCACAGTTTGTACCAACTTGTTGGAATGAGAAAGTAAATGGTGGACCAACAAAACGCATAATAAATAATGCACTGTCTGTCCAAATATAAATTGCATCACGGCCTCTAATTGCTCCAACAATTTTAGATCCATCTGCAAGTCTTTGTGTACCTGCAGTATTAGTAGCTGATGGTGTATATGTATTAATATCTTCTTGAGAAGAAAATCTTATAAACATCGGGTCTTGTGTTGATTTAGTTCCAATAGTTGTTTCTGTTCCAAAAAATATTAAGTGACGATCTGGTGTTGATACTAAACTAAATGCAGAAGCTGTTGGCGCTCCTGATATAATTGTTGCTCTAGTGTTATTTGCAATAGTTGGATTAGAATCCCATTCAAAACTTTCACCACCATTAATTGTTGCAACAAGTTTGTTACCTAAATTATCTAAAGACCATAATCCTGGTGCTGTCACAACGTCTCCTGATGCTGCAGCATTCCATGCAAAAAAGTTTGATGCATCGGTTACAGTTGCACCTGATGAATGTGTTGCAGCAGTGGTACCTAGCGCACCTCTTGTTAATCCTGATAATGTGCCGCCACTATTTCCAGTGTATGTAATTAATTCTGATCCAACAATAATTGTTCCTGTTGCTGGAAAAGAAGTAGTGCTAGCCATAGTTAATGAAGTTACACTCGCATTTATTCCTGCTGATAATGTAGATGTAAACTGACCTAACTGTTGTCCACCCCATGATCCAAGTCCCCAACCAGTAGATGCAACCTCAACTGCGGGTCCTACAGGATAATAATGTTTAACTCTAATTCCACCAGATGTACTTGCTCCTGATCCAGATTCGTTAGATTCCATTTCTATTGTAAGAGTCGTGCTTGTTGGTACTGATGTTACCATAAATTTTTTATCTGTAAAATCACCAGATACAAAACCAGAGTTAGTTATACTTGTAAAATTATCTAACAGTATAATATCAAATTTATTAATGTTGTGTGCAGATGAAAAAGTTAAGGTAACTGTTGCATCGCTTTGTGTTGTAGAAAATGCACTTGTTAAAGTTGTTGTCGCTTTAATTGGATGTATGTCATAAAAAATACCACCAGAATAAGCATATAGTATTCTATTTGTACCTAATACTGCATATTTAATACCTGATGTATTTACAAAATGATGAATAGCAGTAGTTCTACCTGTAATTTGAACAGACCCTAATTGTGACCAACCTCCTATTTTTTCAGGTGTACCATATCTAAATCTAACATTATCACCATCAACCCATTGGCTTTCTCCACCTGTTGAAGTTACTTGTTTATTAAATCCTGGTGCAAATTTTACTTTTTGTAACATCGTTTTAAACCCTATGGTTTAGTTGGCCATGTAGCATTTTCACATTTATCGACTGTATCTTTACCGGCTGGTAAATCTCTTAATGCTTGTCTATAAGTAGTCATAGCAGATGTTAAAGTTGCATCAGATAAAGCTAAGTAATCTGTTTCAGCAAGCAATCTATTTCTTTTAGATCTTAATTCAGCTAATGCTCTAGCTGGAGCAGCGTTAGCGTAAGCTGCTTCCTCATTGTCTCTAGCAGTTTCTTCAGCTGCTGTGAACTGTACATTAGTTCCGTTTATATTGTGAAATCTAGGCATAGTTTATTATACTCCATTGTTAATTGTTAAGCAATACCATAAAGGCAAATATCTCCAGCATCTATATTTCCTGAGGTCATCTTGAATTGAACAGCATCAATCGCACTCGTAGTATTCCCGTAGCCAGCACAATGATTATCAGCTGAAAAATTAATTTGGTTTGAATTATTTACTCTTGCAATAAAGTGTTTAACAAAAGTAGTTGATGATGGATTAAATAAATGTAAATACCCACCCATATTTTGGTCATTATCAGCACCAACACCACCATAACCACTACTAATACTTTGAAATCCAGTACCTTGAGCAAGGTCTTCTCCTGGACTATATTCTATGGCTCTATCATTATCAGCTTCAGCATTGTAGGCAACAAATGCTGTTGATGTTTTAGCTACATTGTAATTTGAACCAGTATCTATACTTAAATTAAATTGAAATTTAGTATCATCAGTTGCTGGATGTATATTCTTAAATGTAAATAAATATTCTTTGTAAGTATTATCAAGCACCACACTACTTGCACCATCAACAAAAGATAAAGTACCAGAACTAGAAGCTGTTAGCTTTTTAATAAATGTCATGCTACCACCAAAACCAGCAGACATACTTCCAGCATCAAATATTGTTGAAGCAGCACTAATTAATCCCATCTATCCTCCAATCCCATATAATTTTATTACTCCACTATCTATGTTGCCAGAGTTCATTTTAAATTGAACTGCATTTACAGCACTTGTTGTGTTTCCATAACCAGAAGTAAAAACATTATTTGATCTATCTTCTGCTTGATAAAATTGACTTGTGGCTATAAAATGTTTTACAAAAACTGTGGAACTTGGATTATATAAATGAATTATAGAACATAAAGATTGATCGTTATCAATACCCATTTGTCCAAAAGAACTTAAACTTTGATAAGCTGTGCTTTGTGCTAGATCATCATAAGTATTATAAGCAACTGCTGCTTCCGAATTATCTTCTTTGTGATAAGCATTAACAACTGTTGTGGTTTTAGTTACATTATAATTTGAACCACCATCTATAGAAAAATTAAAAGTAAAATTTACATCATCAGTTCCAGGGTGTGCATTTATAATTTTAAACACATAGCTGTCATAAGTATCATCTAAGACTACAGAATCTGCACCATCTACAAATGATAAAGTACCACTACCAGAAGCAGTTAAGGTTTTAATTAAAATCATTTTACCAGTTGCTACACCACTTCCTAAAGCACCAGCATCTATTATAGTTGTTCCGTTTGATACTACAGCCATTAACTATCCTTTATTCCGTAGAGTTTAATTTTACCAGCATCTATATTGCTATTATCAAATTTGAAACGTATACCTGTAACAGCAGAAGTAGTATTTACATATCCTGCCGTATAGTTAGAATTTGCAGCATTTACTTCATCTAAACTAGTTGTTGCAATCCAGTGTTTTACAAAAGTAGTTGATGATGGATTAAAAAGAGTTAATTCTCCACTTAAACTAGCATCATTATTAGAACTTTGACTATCACCTAATCCAGCAGTTGAACCTTGTGCTACATCATTAGCTGAGTAATATGATAAACCTGAATACGCACCACTTTCTGCATGATAAGCACCAAAGAATGTGCTTGTTTGTGTTGCATTAAAATTTGAACCATCTGTTGTATAAAGAACTTGGAAATCTGCTTCAGTTGAACCACAGTGCAAATTAATAAATTGAAATTTATAAATCGGATAAGTTGAATTTAAAACTACACTTGATGATCCATGTACGAATGACAATGTAGAACTAGAACTAGCAGTTAAAGTTTTAATATGAACCATTGAGCCTAGATTAACTGAAAATGCTCCAGCGTCTGCAATTGTGACTGCGTTAGAGATAATCGCCATGTTTATACCTCAATTAGATTAAATTTATATTTTTTTCCACTAAGTCTGTTTAATAAAAATAAATCTTTTGAACCCTCTTGAATAGTCCATGAACCTCTTGTTCCATCGACTTCATTATCTCTTGTTTTAGTATTATTTAAATTTATATCCCCAGTATATATGTCTCTCCATTGGAAATTGGCACTACCTAAATCAAATGTGTCATCTGTTCCTGGAAGAAGTGCCCCTGCCACAGATAATGAAGCGTTACCTAAAGTTAATAAATCAGTATCATTTGCACCACCTATTGTACCACCGCTTTTAATTACAAGATCATCTTTAACTGTAAGAAGACCTGCAGAAGAAAGTGTTAATGCGTCAGCAGTTGAAGCAACACCAATAGTACCACCGTCTTTAATTAAAATATCATCTTTAAATGTTACAATACCCGCAGATGAAATTATCATAGCATCCGCAGCTGAAGCAGAACCTACTTGTCCATCATCTGCTATTTTAATATCATGATTAAATATAGCCGTACCTGCATCGCTACCATCAAGAGTAAGCATGGTAATGTCAGCACCGCCATCTGTACCTTTAAATATAATATCACTATCATTAGCAGCTGCATCAACTGTAATATTTCCTGAAGAAGTTGTAATATTGACTGCTGCATCCCCAGCTGTAATATCGTCTGCTGCTGAAGACGTAGATAATCCTGATTGAAAATATGTTTTAAATGTTGCGGCAGTTGTTAATCTCATTGTGCCACCATCATTAGTTATAATTCCATCAGCATCTGCAACAGCAGTTGTTCCTGTCGAAGTATTACCATCTATTAAATTAAGTTCTGCTGCTGTTGAGGTAACTGCTGTTCCATTTATAGATAAGGCATCTGTTTCTAAAGTACCGTCTATATCTGCATCACCACTAACATCTAGTGATCCTGCATCTAATTCACCAGATAAAGTAATATTTCTAAATCCAGTGTAATCTTTATTACTATCTAATATTACAGCCTTACTTGCTACAGCTGTTCCAACAGCTGTACTACCAATATCTAAAGCATTAAGTTCACCTACTACTGCTGTAATACCATCTAGTGCATTTAATTCTGCTGCAGTAGATGTAACACCATCTAAAATATTTAATTCTGCAGTTGTAGAAGTTACTCCATCTAGTAAATTTAATTCTGTTGCAGTAGAAGTTACGGCCACATCTTCATTTATTTTAGGACTTGTTAAAGTTTTATTTGTTAAAGTATCTGTTGATACAAGTGATACTAAAGTTGAATCAGCACCAGCAGGTAATAACATTACATTTGTAACGCCAGCACTGTGGGGTTGTGCAATAACTTTTTGTCCATGTGAGTTACTTTCACAATTAAATACTATTGCTCCAGAATTTGTATTACCTCTTACAACAACTGTTCCAGTTCCATTAGGAGCTAAATCAATAGTAGCATTTGAAGTAGTTATAATATCTGCACCATTCATATCAAGATTACCACCTAATTGAGGTGATGTATCTTCAACAACATTTGATATTGCACCTGATGTAGCAAGTCCTGCTACAATAGCTGATCGTGCAATTTTTTTAAGTCCACCACCCGAAGTATCTACTGCTATAAAAACATCATCATTTGCTACTGTAGATATTTCAGATAAACTACCTGCAGCTATTGAATTAAAATTTGTACCATCTGCAACTAAAATATTACCTGCAGTGTTTGTACCCATAGTAATATCATCGCCTGATACTGTAAGATCTCCTGATATAATTAAATTTCTAATTCCTGTATAATCTTTGTTTGCATCTAGTATAACTGCTTTACTTGCAACAGCTGTTCCAATGGCTGTACTACCTATGTCTAAAGCATTGAGTTCTCCAACAACTGCAGTAATACCATCAAGTACATTTAATTCTGCTGCTGTTGATGTAACACCATCTAAAATATTTAACTCTGCTGCTGTTGAAGTTACATTTGTGCCACCAATATCTAATGTTGTCATAGACACTTCACCAGCAACTGTAGCAATCCCACTAGCAACTGTTATTAAATCTGTATCACCAGTGTGACCGATAGTTGATCCATTGATAATTACATTATCAACTGTTAAAGTTGTTAAAGTTCCTAATGACGTAATGTTTGATTGTGCTGCACCGGTTACTGTAGCTGCAGATCCAGAAACATTCCCTGTTACATTACCTGTAAGTGGTCCAGCAAAAGCATCTGAAGTTACTGTGCCATCAAAGAATGCATCTTTAAATTCTAAAGTTGATGTACCTAAATCAATATCATTATCTGTAACTGGAGACAAGGCTCCATCTTTAATTGTTAATTGATCTGTGCCTGCAATTTTAATATCTATTTGATCATCTGTATCTGCTGTAATACTTGTGTCACCATCTGCATCTAAAACTAGTTCTTTACCATCTAAATCAGTTCCTCCACTAAATCCTGCGTCAACAATATTGGTTCCATCTGAATAAAATAATTTTGTAGTTTTTTCTGATGTACCAAAAGTAATACCTGTTCCTGATGCTGTTTTAAATTGTACAGTAAAAGCACCTGATGTACCATTAGTTACAATGTAAACTTTTTCGATTGAGTCAGGAACAGTTACAACTTGATTTCCTGTAATTGATCCTGTTAATTTTATAACTGCGTGACGTGCTATTGAATCTGATTCAGTTGTAGTTCCATCTGTAATTGTTAATGTTGTTGTTTGTGCTCCGCCAGCTATAGATTTTTCTACATAACCAGCAACTGCTTTTTCTACGATTTGTAAGTTAGTATTAGTTTTATCTCCCCAAGTTCCGGCGTTCTCGCCAGTGGACATTAATTCTATACCAAGATCTGAAAATGTTGATGCCATAATTTAATTCCTTTACGGTGTTGGCGAGTTGACTGGTATTCTGATAGTGCCATCAGTATAGTCGTCTCTTCGTTTTCTACCTAGTTGTTCTCCTCCAAATTTTTCTACTTCTTGTTTGTATTTTTGTTCATACAATTGCAGCATGTCAGCTGGGCCTTTTAAATACGCATATGTTTCTGCGAGACAACAGTATAGCAGACCATTTGGAAAATTCAAACTAATGAAATTAGTTTCATTATCTGTTGCTTCTAATTTATCTGGTATACGATTGTAGTGTACTTTAAATACATAAGTGGTATCTGGAATTGGTGACAATAAAACAGCTCCAGAAGTTGTGTTTGTATTACCTGTTTCTCCACCTTGCATAGCATAATATTTAGGTCTACCTGTAGCTCTTGCTCCATTAAATTCGTCTAAAAAAGTAACATCTCTTTTTTCTAACCATATAGGATTAGTTAATGTTGATGTACCATCTGCAACTTGAACACCTCTGACAACTAAAGCTCCTGCTGGAAGATTAGCATGTTCTTGGTTAGCTACAAAATTGTCAGTAGCTGTTTTTCTATATGCATCTAAAGGCACATCTCTGAAAATTCTATACTCTGCATTTAAAACTATATTCTCAAGAACACTATCTGATAACACAGTAGAACTAACTTCTGTGTAACTTCTTATTTGTGTTCTTAAATCTGAAAAACTAATTCCTGCCATATTATGCTGTCAATGTTGCTGGACCAGCCGAACAACTATTGCCTCCTCCTGATATACCACCTGTTGTAGCAGTGTTTGTGTC
>Ga0209535_1002376_pt1 | contig 12294 bp, 15 predicted proteins | sample LinPmetageLP28_FD_184041 | JGI IMG/M metagenome (GOLD analysis project Ga0209535, IMG submission 184041) | Marine viral communities from the Pacific Ocean - LP-28 (SPAdes) (version 2) | ecosystem: Environmental > Aquatic > Marine > Oceanic | place: Pacific Ocean | collected 2009-08-22
CTTTCCCCTCAGGAGCAGACATTACCACCGCAATTACAACGGGGCACATTGCTTTGGTATCAATCGCCACTCTGGGAGCGATAATTGGATTTTACTTTACACCAGGTGGTAAAAGATAATGGAAGTAATTATTTACTGATTGCTCTATAAACTTTATCCCAATCTTCCCCTGGATCGTTTTCCTTTAGATCAGCAACCCGATCTTTCATCATATTATAGTAGAATTCCAACTCTGTATTTTCTTTTATTGAATCTTTAAGAGTATTTTCTGCTTTTAACCAATCTCGATTTTTATAATGCTTTAAGAATGTGTCATGTAGCATATAATTAAATTGGTCATTTAATACTGTATAAACTGTTATACCTTCTTTCTTACCCTTGACAGCAATTTTATCTAATTCTATAAATTTAAACTTATTACGTATAAGGTTAATAGTTTCTTGACCTAATAGGATACCAACACCATATGCTTTGGTTTGACCTTCAAGTCTTGCAGCTAAATTAACTCCATCCCCTAAGCACGTATAATCAAATCTTTGATCTGAACCCATATTACCTACAACAACTCTACCGGTATTGATACCGATACCAATTGCTAATGGTTTTTTACCCTCTTCAATTAACTGTATATTAAGGTTAGAAAGTTCTAATTGCATTTTTATTGCAACTTCAATTGCTTTAACACGGTGAGATATCTGATCTTCTGGTAAAGGAGCATTCCAAAATGCCATTAAAGCATCGCCGATATATTTGTCTATTGTACCTCCGGATTCCATAACTATCCTAGTCATGGGTGTAAGGTATCTATTAATGAGATATGTTAAACCCTGGGGGTTATCTTTAAACTGCTCACTGATTGTAGTAAACCCTCTTATATCAGAAAATAATATAGTTAAGTCTTGTGTATCACCGCCAAGTTTCAGCATATTAGGGTTCTTTTGTAGTTTCTTAACTATTTCAGGAGCTAAGTAATGCTCAAACTGCTTTTTAATTAACATTTTACCTTTATATTCATGTATAAATCTAAAGAATATAGCTAATGTAAATACTATAAAAATACTATAAACGGGGTATGTAAAATCGTATAATAAATTATGATTACTGAATAACCAAAATCCATATACAGGTAAACTAATTATCACTACACTTATCAGTAAACTGTTAATAACCCATAGAAACCTAAGCGCACATAGCGTCAACAGTAAGCTCAGTGCTAAAGTAAATAGTATTTCATATAGGGTTGCTTCAACCGGTCTCACTAAAGCATTATTATTCGCTAAAGTTTCTACAACTTGCATGTTTAATTCATGACCATTGCTAACTCTTATAGGTGTTGCTACTGAATTAGATAAACCTTCTGCTGTTAATGCAATTACTGCTATAGTATCCTTTACAGTAGACCAATCTTCATTTGTTAATGAAATTTTATTAAACTCAGTATCATAATTAATCCATACTCTAGCATTTTCATCAGTTTCAAAAGTACCAACATTTCTTAATCTAATAGCACTTACACCTGCATGATCTACTTTAACTTGATAGGATCTATCATCTACTAAAGTTCTTAAAATTTCTAAAGGTAAAGTTGGGTATACCTCATCTTTAACTTGTATCATTAGGGGCATACGTCTAACAACACCATCAAGCTCCGGAGCTGTAACAGTCATACCTACTCCTTTAGAAAACATACCCACACTTTCAATAGGACCGATACCATTTGGGTAGTCAAATAACCAATCAGTTAACCTTACCGAACCAATAGTCGTTATATTTTGTTTAACTAAATCTCCTTTACCTTGTAATGCAGCAGATTGAGTTGTTACAACCGGGTAATGGTATAAAATATCAGTAAAGGTTTTATCTCCTCCTAATCTATCTTCTTCAGCAAATAAAATAGGTAATACTACTAAACCTGCTCCATGATAATATGCTTTCTCTATATAATGTGATAATACGTCTCTTTTCCAAGGCCATTGACCATATTTTTCTAAACTAGCTTCATCTATTTCTATAATAGTAAATAAATCCGATGTTTTTGTATTTTGGGTTTTTTGATAATAATCTAAACCTTTTAATCTTAAGATTTCTACTGGATATGGGTCATATATTCTTAAGACTGAAAATAAGACTGCAGCAATAGTGCAATATATGAATGGTTTAAATTTATTAAGTTTCATTGTTGAATAATATTTATAGATACGCTACCACCAGCGTTTAAAACACCTTCAGTTACAGTTCCTTTATTGTTATAGTTTAAAGATACATCTGAAACTGAAGGTACAATTAATTTAATTTTATTTTCATTATCTGAAGTAAAAGTAGCTTTATCATCTTCAATTTTAAAAATTGAGTCTGTTTCTTCTCCTCCAAAATCTATATAAGAAGCTTCTTCTAATAAATCTTCTTGGTTATCGTTTTCAGCCTGTTCATCATCAGTATTTTCATTTATTTCAGACTCTATTCTAACTATATCATTTTTTCTATCATTATCTACGGTAGGTTTAGATGGGGAATTAAATGATGATGAAACTGATGTAACTTCAAAAGCTTGTGTTAAAACAACTGACCCTATATCATTAAAAACTTCAATAGATCCAACATATCGATTACCATTACTATCTTCTGATGGTAATAATGTAAAAGTACTTTTACCCGATTCTTTAACCACTACTTCAAAGTCAGTCCCTCTAACTGATACTGAAGCAGTAGGGGTAGTTATTTTAATATTTTCTTTATTATTCTTTGCTATTAGACCTGATGTATATCTTAGAGTACCGAATGATGCTTTTAAATTAACTTTACCTTTTTTTGTATTATTATCATAAACAAATTCATCAATTATTAACGTTGAATATTTTGAAATAGAAACTTTAGTTTCATCTACGAATAAAATTTTAACTGTCCCGTCTAAAGTTTCTATTTCATCATACATTTCAACCGGTGTACCAACACTAGTTAGTATTTTTTCATCACCTCTTACAATCTGTGCAGATTGGGACTGAAAGGAAACCTCCCCAACTTTAGCTAAAGCAGAGGAGGTTATTAAAAAGAAAACAAATAATAGATTACGGTTGTACGAAATCAGGTATTGTAACACCTTGTGTATAGTTTCCATTAAAATTACTTATAACATCAAGCCCTTCCAATCCAGCAGTATAAGTACCGTCGGATTGAATAATAGTAAAGGTTGTATCACTACCATAATGTGTAAGCTCTATTGTTTGATGTTCTGATCCAGACTGCACTAGGTTAAGATCATTACTATCACCTTGAAGTTGGATGGTTTGGCTATGACCAATACCAAAATTACCACCTTCTTGAATCGATGTAATTTGATTACCATTACCTATTAATGAAACATCAGATACTGCTCCGAGATTATCATTGAGATAAAAATCTAATATATTACCATTACCAATAATGAAGTTTTTCAGGGTTTGTTGTGATATAACTGAAGCTTCTGATGATGTATCGTCTTTTTGGAGTGAAATAACATTACCGTCACCAAGAATAGTATTGGTAAATGTATTTTGATCACCATTTACTATAATATCTTGTGTATTACCATTACCTTCAATATATAGACCAAAAGTAGTTTGATCTCCATCCCACTGAATATCTAATGTGTTACCATTACCAATTTGTGAAATATCGAAATCACTACTATCCCCTGCTATAGTAGAAATATTGGTTGATGTACCGATTTTATTACCAGAACCAACTTGAGTGATGTCAAACGTTCCGGTAGATCCGTCTTGTTCTAAGTATATTTCATTATTTGCAAATGCAATAGTACTTGTTAATAATAATGCTAGTAGTGTTGTTTTCATATGAATATTTATAAAAAACAACACTGTTTTTTACTATTCAACAAAATTCCACAAACCTTTTTCGTCCCCTTGCAGCATTAAATCAATAATACACGCATCTATAGCTTTTCTTGTAGCAATTGAAACTCTTTCATTTCTTGCATAACCAATTTCAGCTTCTCCATAATCATTAAATTCTCCTAAATTTAATTCATCAGTATCAAAATATTTAAAAAACGTAGCACCGGTGCCAACACTTAGTATAGTTTTACTAACCGTTGAAGATAATAATATTTGACCAGAATTAACACTAACAAATCTCATCGAAACTGTTACGTTATCTTTTCTATACTGTTTAGAAAACCCGATACCTAAATAACTAGCTCCTATACCACCTGATACGATATTACTTTCGTATGAAATAATACCACCTTCAACTATCATACCAGCAAATAATAAAGCTCCTATACTTTCTTCAGTATCATTAAAAGATTTCCTATTAGTTTTAATAATATTTCTTTCATTTAATAAGTTAGCAAGATTTGCCCTTTCGACTACATTAAACCATTTACCATTACCTGCTTCTATTAATGATTCTATTACCCAAGCCTCTCCACCTTGTGTAACTGCAGATGAAAAAGATGCATAATTATCAGCTGTTTTTCTTTGACCAGTTTTATCATCAAAAGAGTAAACTGCAACAAATATTGGTGCTTCCTTTACGCCTTTCATATCTCCTTGATCAATCATATATGGGGGTTTCTGCACCCAAGGTGGATTTTGAACAGGTGTAGAAACACATCCCACCATTAGTAGTAAAGTTAAACTAATTAAAAATTTCATTATGGTGTATCGGTCGATGCTGGTGGTATATACAGTGAACCTATAGGTATAACTATACTAGTTGTTGAACCGTCAATTAAATCGTTAATAGTAATATAAATTTGATCATCAGAAGATTTATACCAAGTTAATTCACTGTCTTCTATTGCAAAAGTACCTGTATCTAAACCATCATCTGCAAATAATTGCTCTGTTACTTGTTTAGCTAATTCAGAATAAATTCTTGCTTGTAAGCTTGATAAAAAAGTATTAACAGCAGATCTTTCATCGGCCAATTCAGCTTGTATTTGGGCTGATTCAATTTCATCTTCGATAGCTTTTTTACGATTAAATGAGATTTGCTCTAAAGTTAATTTATGAGCAGAATAGCCTACCCCAGTAAATGTTGGTGATTTAAATTGAAATACAATCTCACTACCAAATAACATACAAGGTAGTAATAAACAAAGAAAAATATTTTTCATAAAACTATTTATATACTATTTCTTATTTTTCAATAATTCTTCTTCTTTGCGTTTGTATTCGTTTTCCATTATTTCTCGTCTATCTTTTTCTTGAAGTATCATTTTCAATTTTATATTAAGACGTATCATATCATTATCTAACATTCTTACTTTATCAATTAATTCAATTAGCGTTTTTTTAGATGAACTTATTGTAGGTGATATATCTTTAGTTACCCATTGCCATACATAATAAACAAAATAACCTAAACCTATGGCTGCAATAACTGGAAACCCAAAGTCCTGTACAAGCTTCGAAAAGTGATCTATCATTTGATCATTCATAATTAATCTTTCCTCGCATCTTCTTTACCTTCAGAAGCTGCTATCCTATCTAAATTTGGTTCAACGTTAAACGCATGGGATATTAAAGTGTCAATTTTAACTATTTCATTTGTCATAACGTCAACCCTATTCTGCAAACTACTAATCATAGCTCCTAGACCAGCTACCGAACCTTTAACACCATTAAGTATAAATTTTAGAATAATAAATATAAATAGTCCTCCAGATAAAGCCCCTGCAATCGGAAACCCTACTTCAGTTAAAAATCTAATAAACCCACTCATATAGAATATTTATTAAAACCAGATGGTTGAAATATATATTATAACAAGTAAATATTAGCATTAAATAAAAAACTGGGTATATGGAACAATTAATTTTACATTTAACAGGTGATTATCTGTTACAAAGTGACTGGATGGCACTTAATAAGATTAAGAATAGTAGAGCAGCAGCAACGCATGCTTTAGTTTATTCAATACCATTTTTATTATTACAACCATCTTTAGAAGCTTGGTTTATAATCTTTTTTACTCACTTTTTAATTGACCGTTTTGCAATTGCAAAGTATATAGCATTTGCTAAAACTAAAGTAGCTCCTTGTAAGTGGTGGCCATCGTGGAAAGATTGTCATGTTAATGGTTACAATAAAGATATACCTGTTTGGTTATCAACTTGGTTGTTAATTATTACTGATAATACAATCCACTTAATTATTAATTACTTAGCGTTAAAGTACCTATAAAAAAACTCTACTATTGCTAGTAGAGTTTGTATAAAAAAATAATTAATAAATTATTTCTTAGCTTTAGTAGCTGGCTTCTTTGCCTTTTTAGGTGCAGGCTTTTTTACCTTAGCTTTTAGTTCTTTTAGCTCAGCTTCTGCCTTTGCCGCAAGTTCTTTTGCTTCTTCAACTACTTTATTAACTTCGTCTTGATTATTTCTCGTTACGAGTGCGCCGACGACGAAACCGACGACTAGTATTGCTATGTATATGATCATAAGAATATTATTTAGTTACCCCTTCTTTTGTTTTCCAGAAATATTCGTCAGTATCTCCAAGACGGTATTCAAATCCATTTTCGACTTGATAAAATTCTGTACTAACCATAAAATCAGGGGTTTTAGGTGTTTGTGGAGTTAAAGAATTATCATATACTCTCATTCTGTTATTTGGATATAAAGCATATTGACCATTTTCTAATTCTATAACATTAAATGATTTATGTTCAGCTGGTACTTCAGCTGTTGAGTAGTCAGGTTGATCGGTATTCACATGATAATTATCTAAAGTAAACATATAAGTACCTTTTACTATGTCATGTGTTCGGGTAAACACTTCAAAATCCATACTACCAATAAATTGTTTGTAAATACACGTTACACCATAATCCATACAATTCCAAAACTGTAAATTTGGTAAATCATAATCAGGTGTTGGGGTCTCAGGTGATGAAACAAACGCGGTAATAGGAAGTTTATCAAAAACAGCTCCATATTCAGGTAAAAAGGTTTCAAAGTAAAAAGCTCTACCTGGAATACTTTTTGCAGTTACCCAATGGCCTTCTACAAATTCACCATGACCATCTTTTCCATCTCTAAGATATTCTTTTCTAACATACACTTTCGTGTTCGGTAAATTACATATTAATTGACTCATAAATTATACTTTTAATGCCATATCCCAAATGACTAATTGCAATCTTGGACTAAATTTAAGGTTATGTTTCTTACATAACTCAGCCACCATAGCTGATTTAGCTGTATGTTCATCTCTACTACCAGCACAAGGCATTAACCATACATTATCCGGATTTACTAGACCGTTATCAATATATTTTTCGAATAATTCCTTTTCATCTTCTTCATTATTAATAACAAATTTAAAACATTCATTATGACTATTATGGTGAGATATAACATCAGGTTTATATCGACGACCTTCAGGGTCTCCATTATTACTCATTTTAGGTGATAAAGTAAAATCAGCATTAAAATCATCATACCATCTATCTAAAGGTTTAAGAGTACTATTTGATTCAAAATCTATTTTAGGTATAAAACCAAATCTTTCAACAAACGTATCCATCCATGATAACAATCTTTTTTGTTGTAAAAGAGGTTCACCTCCAGTAATTTTTAATAATGCTCCTCTTTTTAACTCTTTATCAAAACCATTTTTTTCATAAAAATCATTAAGTTCATCATATGTATATCGATTTTTAATAGACCATGATACAAATGAATCACAACCATGAGGTGAATCTGCAGATGCAAAACCTTGACAAGTTAAATTACACATAGCAAGTCTCATAAAGACTGAAGGCCAACCAATATATTTACCTTCACCTTCTACAGTATAAAATACATGATCATCACTTAATGATAAAACGTCTTTGCTCATACTATAATTATATAACAGTTCCTTAGTGATATCAACATAGAGTATATTATTTATTGTCTTTTAACCTATTTTTTTAACTATTTGTATGTATGGTTATACCTATAAATATTTGTATATGCCAAAAACAACAGCTACCCGTAAAAGGGTAAAATCGGTGAAGAGAAGAGTTAATATTGTTGATTCACTCTCAGATATAACAGTCGAAAAACCTGATAAAAATTGGGATTTAGACTTCAAAATAAACGAAGAATATAAATTAACACCTAATCAGGTAGAATTTTTAGTTAAATCATTACAACAAGATACCCGAATGTGTATGGTCGATGGTCCAGCAGGTACTGCTAAAACTTATTTAGCTGTATTAACTGCATTAAAAATGCTTAATAGAAAACAAATAGATAATATAATTTATATAAGATCTATTGTTGAAAGTGCTTCGCGAAGTATGGGAGCTTTACCAGGAGAGTTAGAAGAAAAGTTTGCTCCCTGGTCAATGCCGCTAGTTGATAAACTTGAAGAAATCACAACTGCAGGTGCCGGCAGTAATTTGATGAATAAAGGTTATATTAAATGTATACCTGTTAATTTTACTAGAGGTCTTACATTTAAAAATGCTTGTGTTATTATTGATGAAGCTCAAAATATGACTAATTCTGAACTAACTACAATTTTAACAAGGTTTGGTGAAAATAGTAAGTATCTAGTTGTTGGAGATACTTATCAAGCTGATATTGGTGAAAAAAGTGGTTTTAAAAATATTTTTAAAGCTTTTAATGATCCGATTTGTGAAGATCAAGGTATTATATCATTTAAGTTTAATGAAGAAGATATTGTTAGAAGTGAAATTCTAAGATTTATCGTCGAGAGACTCAACACCGTTTAATAATTCTTTCAAGGCTTGTTCAAGTCCAACCGAACCTATATTCTGAATCGGTTGGACTTGTTTTTCCTCTGACGGTGGAGGTGAAGAGACTTCATTCATCTTAGCAAATACATCTTGTTCAAGTTTTATTGATTTTGGGTCTCTTTCACGTGTAGAAGGTATACCACCTGACATACCTGTTTGGTTTATTGAAGTTTTATTTACATTATTCTGATATATGTCTTCTAACCCCATGATGTACCTTCAAATGGGTTACCTATACCACTCGTTACTTTACTGTTTAATGGTGGTACACGAGGACTTTCGTCTGATACTGGTTCATTTTTAACTTCATCATTTTCGATTGCATTAGCTTCAATTTCTCTTTGTTTTAAATCACTTAAAGATACAGTCTCTTCATCAACCATCATACCAGGATTTAAAGTAATATGACCGATATCATGAGTTGCATTTAATAACTCTTCATATATGGCACTATTACCTTCATGCTCCCAAACTTCTACTTTAATAACCCTTACTCGGTTATTAGTTTGTTCAGTTACAAGCTTATTTGCGTTTTCATATACCCATTCAGCCGTTCTTTCAATACCAACACCTTTTTCAGCTATACGTAAATCAATCATACCTTTATCAGACATTAACATAAATGTATCTAACTCTGGGTCATCAGCAGCTACTACAGTTGTATGGTCGTATTGCTTCTCTAAAAGATTTTTAATCTCTTTACAACCACCAAAATCATAAATCCAATTCTTATCATCTAATTCATCTGCTGTAAACCATAACTTACATTGTAATCTATAGCCATGAATTAATTTGCAATGACTATCTGCTCTCCACTGACGAAAGGCTGTACTACCCATCGGTATAATTTTTGTTGATACATATCTCATACTATTATTATGATATAGATTCATCGAAAATCAACTATTTTTTAAATTATGGTTGACTCTGAAAAAAATAAATTTATAATATCTTTAGATAAGAGAGAAGGGACGAGATAACTATCTATATTTTTTTACTATATCCCCAAAAGATGTCTTATTTATTGGTATTAGTATAACGTGATTTGCAAAACTTTCATTTAATGTTGCTTTGAATCCAATATCTGATATAGTTATATGATGTTCAGTTAATATACTCTTGAACCAATTAAAGAATGATTTTTCCATGTAAACTCTATCTTTAAGTTTTTGCATTGCTGCATTTTTAACGTTAGGGTCAATATCTTTACCATACTTTTGCAATAAGCTGATTGCTGCCTGTGAATTATTATCATCACCTCTGTCTGCAACAGTATTGACCAATTCTTTTGTTAATTTAATTTTATCACCTTTACTTGCTGCGGTACTTAACTTTTTAATCCAATTATTAAAATATAAAGATAAATTTTCTTTCGGTTGACCACCGGTAGTAGGCTTATCAGAAGCAGGTTGACCATTTGCACCTGGTGCAGTCGGTGCTGCTGTACTACCTCCTCCAGCTGCAGTAGATCCACCTTCACCACCTGGGTTTAATTGACGTTGTAATAATAATTTAACTTCTTCAACTACATCATTTTTAACTATTAAATCTTTAAGTGCAATAATTTCAGGACCTGCTTCCCCAACAGGGGATGTTGGTTGTTCTCCTGGTGATGGTTGTTCTCCTGGTGATGGTTGTTCAGGTGATGGTTGTTCAGGTGATGGTTGTTCAGGTGATGGTTGTTCTCCTGGTGATGGTTCTAATTCTACATTCGATGCAGCTGCAACATTTTTTATTGCTTCATCATCTACACCACCTTGCGATAATATATTATACACTTCTGCAGAATCAGTTGGTGAACCAGCTTTTTTCCAAGCTTTCATTAATTTATTAGCAGTAATTTTATTGCCTAAGTCTTTTTTAACTTGACCAACAGCTTCACCAGCCTTTTTACCGAAACTTTTTAAAGCTCCTTTTATATCTTCATTTAAAATATCTTCATTTATATTATAAAAACTTTCAAAAGATTCTTTTACTTCTGATTTATCTTTTAAATCAGCTTCAAGTTGAGCTTTAACTTCAGGTTCAACAGGTTTAGCTTTAACAGCATCTTTAGCTTTAGTATTTACTGTTTGTAATGCGCCTTGTACAGCAGCTCCAGCCGCCCCACCGAAACTTTTTATAGTATCTAATAATCCTGCAGCCCCGTCCTTAACAGCTGCAAGCTTTTCAATATTTTGTGGGGTTAAAATAGTTTTACCTGCCCCTCGCAAAGCTTTAAAAGCTGCAGTTAAATTCATAGCTTCTTTACTTTGTTGTATACCAGCCATAAACTCATGATATTTCGTTGCAGCTGCGTAATGTTCTGGTGTAAAGCTTTTAGCAGCATCAACTGCATTAGATAGTGCTTCATATTGTTGTACTGCATCTTTTGGTATAACCGTATCATAGCTATAATAAAACCGATTAAGGCTACCTTGATGGTTTATAGACCGCATACCATCAAAAACCTCACCTTTTAAACCAAATTCTCCAGCTATATTACTTTCTTTTGCCGCTCTATTTGCTTGCAGCATTGTCTTTTCCATTGTAGCTAAATCTGCTTCAGATGCAGATGCAATATTATCAACAATATTATCAGTTAAATATTTAAATGCCATGCCTGCAAGTGCACCGTATACACCAGTTTTGATTGATTTACCAACAGCTGTAGAAAGTTTTTCACCTTGCAATAAATCTTTTGATGCACGTAAAATTAAACCAGCAGCTGCACCACCCATAGGTCCTCCTACAAACGCTGCAATTGCAGTTAAAATACCAAGAGCTAATGAAGATTTACCAGGATTTGCTTTTGCCCAGTCACTTACTTTTTGAATACCTTGTACAATTTTACTATCACTATTTTCTTCTGAAATTTTCTTTTTAAGTTCTTCAAATTTTGCATCTGCATTCTTAATAGGCCCGGCTTTTTGAGCAAGTGCACCAAGTTCATTTATTTTTTCATCTATTTTTTTGGCTATCTTAACTGGTAACTTTACTGCACCAACTGCTCCTTTACCTACTACAGCAGCAGCTTTTCCAGCTTTACCTAATTTAGTAGTATTATCACCAGATTGTGTAGCTAGCTCCTCAGACTGTTTAAAAATACTTAAAATTTGATCATTAGTTAATGTACCTTCACTTAATAAATGCGGATGCTCATTTATACACTCTTCAATTAATGGCCATAATTCATTTTCCCATTTTGAAAGGTATATTTGTTGATCAGCTGTAAAATCATTCCAGCTTTCAGATAGTAGTAATTTTGTTTTATTCATTATAGTATACTTAAAAGTTGTTGTTTTTGATTATTTTCTAGAGATTTTATTTGAACCAAAATATCTTTTGGTATTGGTGTACCACCTTCTGGACCTTTTGGACCTTCACCTTCTGGACCTTCACCTTCTGGACCTTCACCTTCTGGACCTTCACCTTCTGGACCTTCACCTTCTGGACCTCCTGGACCTGGTTTCGGACCTCCTGGACCTGGCTTAGGACCTCCTGGACCTGGCTTAGGACCTCCTGGACCTGGCTTAGGACCTCCTGGACCTCCTGGACCTCCCG
>Ga0209535_1002379_pt1 | contig 12281 bp, 16 predicted proteins | sample LinPmetageLP28_FD_184041 | JGI IMG/M metagenome (GOLD analysis project Ga0209535, IMG submission 184041) | Marine viral communities from the Pacific Ocean - LP-28 (SPAdes) (version 2) | ecosystem: Environmental > Aquatic > Marine > Oceanic | place: Pacific Ocean | collected 2009-08-22
AAAATAACTATAGAACTTGATGACCATGATACGAACGACAAGCACGTTGAGAAGTTTCTTAAGCTACTTGAAAGAATTGTAATTGCAATAGAGGACGAACCAAAGGAAGACGAGGATGAGTGATGACCTTAGCACAAACACTTGTCCCAAGTGTAAGGCTATTTCTGAGGAAGTACTTAACATGGATACACACAAACGTGTTGGGTGGTACTGTTTAGAGTGCCATTACTTTGAGAAAGCAATATTACGTGAAACAGTTATACATAAAAAAGGAGAACGACATGACAGACTATAGCGATGATGATAATGACTTTGAAGATACGGAAGCATTTAAATTATTTAGGAACACTGACCCACACACCAGTAAGGAGGCTGCATTTCTGTTGGACACTCATAGGGCTAGAAAGTTTGTGTTGCAAGTAGTTAAAGACGCAGGAATAGACGGGATCACTGTTCCTGAGATGCAACGGAAATACCCGCTATTTACTGGTGGGACTATTTCTTCAAGGCCCAATGAATTAGAAAAAGAAGGAAAGATATTCTATACAGAAGAAACCAGAGCACCTTTTAATGGAGAAGGGAGGCAAGCAAGAATAATGAGGGCAGCGAAATACAAAAAGTTTTTTAGGGAGGATGGTACGCGTATCTTCCCAACAGGTACACCAACCAAGTAACAAGAAAGGAGAGGAACATGTTATATGAATACAGTTGCACTATTCGATCTATTACAGACGGTGATGGGTTACGCGTGGACATTGATTTGGGTTTTGGTGTCACTCTTAGGGGTGACGATGGTAGGGGCGTTAATATTCGTTTGTTTGGAATTGACGCACCCGAATCTCGCACTAGAAATAAGAAGGAGAAGTTGCATGGGTTACTCGCCAAAGAATGCGTCAAGAAGGAATGCCAAGTTGGAAGCACGTACATCCTTAGAACGAAGGAGAAAGGAAAATTTGGTAGATGGTTGGGAGATATCAAAACGTCAAAGGGATGGCTTACAAAGTTCTTACTCCAAGCAAAGTTGGCTGTACCGTATGAAGGACAGAATAAGAAAGCAATTAAGGCGGCTCACGAAAAGAACCGACAAGAGTTAATTAAAATGGGGTTATTATAATGTCTGACCATCGTGTACGTGCGGTGACTAACCACATGGGCCACGCGCATAGTTTAAACTTTAAGGTAGATGAAACGGTTTCGGCAGCGCCCCGTGAAACAATAAGCGTAGTCCTCCGTCCTACGCACTACAAAAGACTTATGTATGTATTAGGGGCAGGGGGTACGGAAACACAACGCGATTTCCAAAGGAAATATGGTGCTGTAGCGGCTCATATTTTTGCTTTTACCGAGGGTGACGTAAGTGACTTAGAAGTGTGGTTAGGCTCTAACCTAACGCTTGGCCCTTATATTATTTCTCGGCGGTGCGGGGGTCGTAATACAAATTGGCGAATGTATGCTGCTGCTTCTACTCACACGTTTATGAACTCTCCTGTAAAGTTTATTAAAGGTTCCCCCGGTGAAGTTGATTCAGTTTTTTCTGCCCGTGTAAAAGTTTTAGTTGATGGTGAGTTGTCAAAACGAGTTGTGGAATGAAAAAAGAAGTTTGGGAGTACGGCACTTTGTACTACAACCCTAACGCAGGGGAGGGCGAAGTAGAACTTGGGGAAGAGTTCCATAACGAGCACTTCGTTATTCAATTAGATATTTTAGAGGATTGGCGGAACTATTTTGAGGCTCTTGCGGAATCAATACAAAGCAATCAAGGCAGAAAACTATAATGGATATGAAATTACTTACAACATTAGCAGCAATTACACTTTATCTATTTTCACCCGCTAGTATGGCAGAGTGTCATTACTTATGGGTGGATCACGACTATGATGCAAACACACCCCCAATACAGAAACAGGTTTGTGATTCATCAATAGACTTACCGGCTTTACCTGATGTTTCCACACCTCCTATTCAAACACCAACAGTCCCACCTATCTCTTCACCTTACATACCACCGATTGGTAGTGCTAGTTGTCGAGATGAGTTAGTGTACCGAAATGGTGAGTGGGTTACCGAAATGGTTTGTTACTAAGGATACGTATGGACATAATAACAGTAGACTTTGAAACCTATTACAGTAAGCAGTTTTCTTTGAGTAAGTTGACTACCGAACAATACATACGTCGCCCTGATTTTGAAGTGATTGGATTGGGGGTAAAAGTAAACAATGGCGAAACAGTTTGGTTAAGTGGGGAACATGACACTATTAAGCAATACCTCCATGACAATTATGATTGGGAGAACAGTGCTCTACTGGCTCATAACACTATGTTTGATGGTGCTATTCTTAGCTGGATCTTTGATGTTCACCCTAAGTTATTTCTTGATACGTTGTGTATGGCGCGTGGGTTACATGGTGTGGAGGTGGGGGGTTCACTAAAACATCTTTCTGAAATGTATAACATTGGTGAAAAAGGCGACGAGGTAGTCAACGCATTAGACATGCGCCGTAAAGACTTTACAGAAGAAAGGCTATCTAAGTACGGGGATTACTGCATACAGGATGTTGAGCTTACCTACAAATTGTTTGAGATATTTGTAAAAGTATTTCCCAAGAAAGAACTTAAGGTAATCGACATGACCCTACGTATGTTTGTAGAGCCTAGATTAAAGTTAGATTTAGTTAAACTAGAAGACCACTTAGATACTTTACAGGAGCAGAAAGAAAGACTGCTAGAAGAATGTGGAATTGGAAAAGCAGAGTTGATGTCTAATCCCAAGTTTGCTTCGGCGTTAGAAACACTAGGGGTTGTACCTCCTCTGAAAACAAGTATACGTACAGGCAAAGAAACGTTTGCCTTTGCTAAAAACGATGAAGCTTTTAAAGCTTTACAAGAACATGACGATGCGCGAGTGCAAGCCCTAGTAGCTGCACGAATAGGTTTGAAGAGTACCTTAGAAGAAACACGTACTGAAAGGTTTATTAGTATTGGATTGGGCGGGACATTACCCGTTCCTATTCGGTACTACGCTGCCCATACAGGGAGGTGGGGAGGGTTAGATAAGGTAAACCTACAAAACCTACCATCACGAGGGCCAAATGCAAAGGTATTGAAATCCTGTATTTGCGCCCCTGATGGGTACACTTTGATTGAAGCTGACTCTGCACAAATAGAAGCCCGTGTATTAGCTTGGTTAGCAAAACAAACTGACTTAGTGGATGCCTTTAAAAAAGATGAAGATGTATACAAAAAGATGGCTGCAAGCATCTACAACAAGAAGGTAGAGGAGATCGACAGTGCTCAACGTTTTATTGGCAAGACTACAATCCTAGGCGCAGGGTATGGCATGGGGTCAGTACGCTTCCGAGAACAACTCCTAGGTATGGGTGTAGAAGTTGATGAGAAAGAATGTCAGCGCATTGTTAAGGTGTACAGAGATACCAACAGCAGTATAACTAAACTATGGAGATCAGCGCAGAGCGTTTTAAGTGGAATGCTACAGGCGAAAACTTACGCGCTTGGGCGTAAAAAAGTGCTTACTGTATTACCCGAAGTTAATGGTATACGGCTACCTTCTGGTTTAATCATGCGCTATGAAGATCTTAAGTCTGAAACTACCGAAACAGGTTTAGAATACTCTTATAAAACTAGGCGAGGTCGCGTTAATATTTACGGGGGAAAAGTGATAGAGAACGTATGCCAAGGTATTGCACGGTGTGTTATGTCAGATCAAATGTTAATGATTTCAAAAAGATATCCTATTTTACTTACTGTCCATGACTCTGTGGTATGCTGTATTCCAGACAACGAAGTTGACGAAGCTGCGGCTTACGTTGATTCGTGTATGCGTTATACACCGGACTGGGCAGAGGGACTTCCAGTGCGTGGTGACGTGGATGTAGGAAAAAACTACGGAGAATGTACAACATGGGTAAACCCGCATGGTCTTTTAGTGGCATAAAGACATTTGAGCAATGCCCTAAAAAATACTACCACACTAAAGTAGTAAAGGATTACGAAGAAGATTTTAATACGGAAGCCCTACTTTATGGTAATGAGTTTCACGCAGCAGCGGAACAATATGTACAGGGCGCTGTTAAAGAATTAGACCCGCGTTTTGATTATGCGTTAGCGGCACTTGATAAGTTAAAAGCTATGAAGGGTGAGAAACTTTGTGAGTACAGGATGGGGCTAACTGAAAACTTTGAGCCTTGTGGGTTTTTTGATGACGATGCGTGGTTTAGAGGGGTATCTGATTTAACCATATTAGATAGAGAGAACGGTGTAGCTAGAGTCATTGACTATAAAACAGGTAAGTCTGCTAAGTATGCAGATACAGGACAGTTAGAGTTAATGGCATTAGCTACGTTTAAACATTTTCCAGAAGTTAAAGTAGTAAAAGGTGGGTTGTTTTTTGTTGTATGTAATGCCTTTATCCAAGAGACTTACGCGATAAAAAATGAGGCCAAGCTGTGGGAAAAATGGCTTGGGAAGTACGGAAAGTTAGAGAAAGCATTAGAGGTAGATACTTGGAACGCTAGTCCTACGGGGTTGTGCCGCGCTTGGTGCGTGGTGCTTGAATGTCCACATAACGGGAAGAGGTGAATATGCCATACAAAAATCCTAAAGATAGAAAGAAACAAGTTAACAAACCTAAGAACAGTAAAGAGTTCAAAGCACGTATGGAACGGCAACGTGCAAGACAAAAGATGGACAGAGAAGGGGTCGATAAAAATAAAAATGGTAAGGCTGACAAACGTGAAGGGAAAGACGTTAGCCACAAAAAAGCTTTGAGTAAAGGTGGTAAAAACAAAGACGGTGTAAAGGTAGAAAGTCGTAGTAAGAATCGTTCCAGAAACTACAAGAAAAAGAAATAGCCATGCAAATAGTAGATAACAGAGGCTTGCTTCTGCGGGTTCGTAATCCCGATAAAATCACAACTGCCATTCCTTCTAGCCAACAAGTTAATAATACTGACGTGCTTGTTAGATGGGGAGTAGATGAAGCGACAGTACTAAAAAACTTAAACGTTAGGAATGTACCGTCTCCAATTTTAGGTAAGAGTAAGTATGATTGGCCCGGAAGGTATAAACCTTTTGACCACCAAAAAACTACAGCTTCTTTTCTGACAATGAACCGTAGGTCTTTTTGTTTTAACGAGCAAGGCACTGGCAAAACTGCTAGTGCAATTTGGGCCTCAGATTTTCTAATACAGGAGAATTTAGTTAAACGAGTTTTAATAATCTGTCCTTTATCTATTATGGATTCAGCTTGGCGTTCTGACTTATTTAACTTTGCCATGCACCGTACGGTAGATATTGCACATGGAGCTAAGAAGAAACGTCAAGAGATTATTAATGGTGACGCAGAGTACATGATTATTAACTACGATGGTGTGGAGATAGTAAAAGACGATATAGCTAACGGGGGTTTTGATTTAATCATTGTAGACGAAGCAACCCATTATAAGAACGCACAATCTAAACGCTGGAAAGTGTTAGCTAGTATCTTGAAACCTGACACTTGGTTGTGGCTAATGACTGGTACACCTGCTGCTCAATCGCCTGTAGATGCTTATGGCCTAGCTAAACTTGTTAATCCTAGATCAGTTCCTAGATTTTTTGGGTCATTTCGTGAGTCAGTGATGCAGAAAGTTACGCAGTTTAAATGGGTTCCTAAACCCAATGCTACAGAAACTGTGTTTAAAGCATTACAACCTGCAATACGTTTTACTAAAGAACAATGTTTAGACTTACCTGAGATGACTTATGTTAAACGTGAAGTAGAACTTAGTCCTCAACAAAAGAAATACTACGAGATTTTACGTAAACAAATGATGGCTACTGCTGATGGGGAACAGATTACGGCAGCTAATGCCGCAGTTAACATGAACAAACTATTGCAAATTTCATGTGGCGCGGTCTATACGGATAGTGGAGAGACTATTGAGTTTGATATAAAGAACCGATACAAAGTACTCAAAGAAGTTATCAACGAGTCTAGCCAGAAAGTACTTATCTTCGTCCCGTTCAAACACGTCATTGAGTTACTTAAAGAAAAACTTTCTAAAGATGGTATCAGTAATGCTGTTATTTCAGGGGCAGTAACCGCAAATAAGAGAACTCAGATATTCAAAGCGTTTCAGACTACTGACACCCCTAGAGTGCTTATTATTCAACCACAAGCTGCGGCACATGGAGTCACCCTTACAGCCGCCAACACTATAGTTTGGTGGGGTCCAACCGCTTCACTTGAAACATACGCACAAGCTAACGCACGAGTCCATAGGTCGGGACAGAAGCACCCCTGTACCGTAGTCCAGCTTCAAGGACCACCAGTGGAGAAACGGATATACAGGATGCTAGACGAGCGGATAAACGTACACACACAAATAATAGATTTATATAAAGATGTACTTGAACTATAGACCAAACTGCACTATATTATAACAAACACCATAAAAGTAGGAGATAACTAACCATGACAGACACTGTTGTGAGCGCCCTTGACGACTACGTTTCAATCTACATCAAACTTCGTGAAAAGAAGGCTGAGTTAGCGGCAGCTTTTGCGGAGAAAGAAAAAGAAATAAACCGACGACTGGATATTATTAAAGCCGAGTTCCTAACGCATTGTAAGGAGAACGGAGTGGAGTCTGTGAAGACTTCTTCTGGTACGTTTTGGCGTTCCCAGAAAACTAGATTTTGGACAGGAGATTGGGAGGCTTTTAATAATTTTGTATTAGAGCATGAGGCAGTCGATCTTTTAGAGAAACGAATTCATCAGGGGAATATGAAGCAGTTCCTTGAGGAGAACCCAGAGGCATTACCTCCGGGGTTAAACACAGATAGTGAATTTACCATTACGGTACGGAGGAAAAAATGAGCGAGTTAGAAAGCTACGTTCCTGTTGAAGAAGTTGCTGAACACCTTTCTGTAAAGGTAAGCACTATCCGACAGTGGGTTAGTAAAGGTTTTATTCCTAAAACTACTTACATAAAAGTTGGATACACTTATCGGTTTAATGTTCCTGCTGTAGTAGAGGCACTTAAACAAGACGAGCCAGATATGGAGTCGGGTCAGATAACGGAGCAGTTAGAACTACCGTTTGATGAGGATAAAGATGTATGACCGACCCCTTTGATAGTTTGATAGATGAATTGCAAACTAAACCTAAAGCTATTAAACGTGTGGTAGATATAAAACCTACTGAATTAATAGAGGATTCCAAACAGTTACGTTTAAGTCTCCGTGATAAAGTGTTTCGTGTTGTAGGAGGTGTTGAGAAAGACTTAGGGGAAGAGCCATTAAAAATTGTTGTAATTAAAGCTGCCCCTATATCTCGTATCTATTATCAAAACGAGTATGTTAGTGGAGAGACTAAAGCGCCTACATGTTGGGCGGCAAACGCAAGTTTAGGCGTGGCATCTAAAGAAGTTCCAGAAGATAAAAGACAATCTACTGCATGTTTTAGTTGCCCTCAAAATATTAAGGGTTCTGGGCAAGGAATTTCTAGAGCTTGCAGGTTTCAACAGAGGCTTGCTGTAATGTTAGCTAACCATGAAGGAGTTTTACAGACAGAAAGCGCATACCATTTACCGTTACCTGCTACTAGTGTGTTTGGGAAAAACCAAAAGAAGATGGGGTTGCAAACCTACGCACGTTTAATTGAGTCTCAGGGTGCGGTCCTTTCTGCAATTATGACAGAGTTAAGTTTTGATGGAGATAGTGTTACACCTAAATTATGTTTTAAACCATTTCGTGTATTAGAAGAAGCTGAGATTGCCTCAGTTAAAAAGTTACAAAATGACCCGACCACTAAAGCTTTAGTTGCATCTACTCCTAGATTGTATACAGATAATGGTCTTAGTACAGACAATGTGTTTAACGTTGTTGAAGGAGAAGGAGTGTATGTAAAAGACTTGTAGTAACTGTAGTACCTAAACCAAACCTTAGTTTAAAAAACTAATGCTATATTAACCAACCTTAATGAGAGTGCGAAGATGAGCAAACCAACTTATAAATTAACTAATGTAGAAGCCCTTTACCCAAAGCTAGACCAACCTTACCATTTTGATAAGAAAGGGGGAAAGAATGGTAAAGGCGCAAGTGTTCCATGTGATGCTAACGCTCAAGGTGCTGAGTACAGTACTAACTTTAAAATGGCAGGAGCGCAAGCTAAAGAGCTTTTTAAAGCAATGGCTGCGGCTTACGAAGAAGCTAAAGAAGACGATTGGCCTGACCTTACAATGCCATTTACAAAAGACGAAGATAAAATGTTTATAGGTAAAGCTAAGATACCTGCTTCTTATAATAGCCCTCCTAAGCATTACGATTCTTTAAATACCCCGTTGGACAGCGGGTTCCAATTAACTACAGGCAGCACTGTGAGTTTGTTTATGCAGCTAATACCTTATAACGGACAGATGGGTAATGGGGTATCTCTACGGCTACGTGCGGTGCAAGTTATCAAGTTTAAAGAATATATAGCTGCATCACCTTTTGATGTGGAAGAAGGGTTTACACAAGGGGGTAGTAAAGCTAGTGAAGCTGACCTTGATAGTGTGTTTGATGTAGATGATGTTGTAGAAGAGACCACAGAGGAAGAGGAAGTTGTTGCAGAACCAAAGGTAAAGGTGTCTAAGAAGAAGAAAGAAGCGCCTAAAGCTGACGTTGATTTAGCTTCATTGTTAGATGGTTTTGACGACTAAAATAAAAATAGGGCATCTTCGGATGCCCAAACCTCTTTCAGGTATATACATATTATGGACACCAAACAGTTTCTTAATACTGTGTTGGGAGATAACGGGTACTATTGCGTAGCAGGAAAAAAGAAAGAAGGGCCGATGAACCAACAGTTCTACGACTCTTTAGATTCTGTTATTGGAGCCGCAAGCAATTTTGACAAAGAAGGGCATGATGTTTATTTTGCATTAGCTTCTTTTGTCGATAAAAACCGCAAAGCTAATAACGTGCGGAGTTTAAAATCTTTATTCTTGGATATAGATTGCGGAATAGCTAAACATTATCAGACCCAAGCAGAAGCGTTAAAAGCACTACGGACGTTTCGTAAAGCCTACACTTTACCTCGTCCTTTTATTATAAATTCAGGGCGCGGTCTGCATGTATACTGGGCGCTTAACAAATCTTACTCCCGCGATGAATGGGAGCCTGTCGCACAAACACTTAAGGCGACATGTTTGCAGGATGGGTTAAAGATAGACGCGGGTGTAACGGCAGATGCTGCACGTTTGCTTCGTGTACCTGACACTCGTAACTTTAAAGGAGCGCAGCCATTACCTGTGGCTGTTGTCTCTGAAGGTGAAGCAGGGGTAGAGCTTGAGCAGTTTGCTGGTAAGCTTCCTGTTACCTTAATACCAGTTCCTTCTAGTAGTAACTCTTCTAAGGAAGATCTTGAAGATATGGAACGGGCTAAAGGGTATGCGAAGCACAGATATAAGTTTAAGAACCTTATAGTTAAACTTAAAGCGGGGGTAGGGTGCGCTCATTTTGAAAGAGCTGTACTTACTCCTAATGAGTTAACCTATCCTGAATGGCTACACGTACTATCCATAGCTAAACGATGCGATAAGGACGGAGTAGCGGAAGGAGTGTTACCTGCTATACATTTGATCTCTAGGCTTGCGGATGCTTACGATCCAGAAGAAACGCAGAAGATTTCTGACTCTATTAATGACCCCCATACATGCGTTAGGTTTGACGAAGAGTACCCTAACTTGTGTGACGAATGCCCACATAAGGGGGTAATAAAAAGTCCCGTAGCTTTATGTCGAGAAGCAGCATTAGCTGAAGGCGACACGCAGATAATTCAACTTCCTGTAGAAAACAAAATAACAAAAGTTGAGGGAGAGAGCGTAGGAGTTGTTGAGGTAAAGAAAAAAGAATTAAAGATTCCTGAGTACCCTCCTCTGTATGAAAGACCTAAAGGTGGAGGCGTATTAAAAATTTCTACAGACGAAAAAGGGGATATAAAGGAAGAATTTATTTTAGACGATACTTTGTATTTATCGAAACGGATGATAGAGGGAGAAGTGCCTTCTTATGAAATAAGACATATTACTCCACATGAAGGGGAACGTTCTTTTTTAGCGACACAAGCTGAATTAACTGCTAGGGAAAGTTTCCGTACTGTAATGAACTCACATGATGTATTAGTTATGAGCGATAAAATAAAAGGTAGCATGGATTACGTAGGGGCTTGGATGAAGAAGTTAAGGGATGCTGGTCCTGCGACTCATGTTAAAACACAATTTGGGTGGACTGAGTTTCATAAGTCTTTTGTATTGGGAGACAGAGAAATTTTTGCCAATACTACTAAAGAAAATCCTGCGGGGGTGCGAACTGCTCAATACATTCCTTTGTTTAAAGCGAAAGGGACACTAGAGAAGTGGAAAGAGCTTGCTAGTTTTTACGGACAAGAAGGGTTTGAACAGCACCAATACATGTTTGGGTTAGCTTTTGGTTCTCCACTTATGGAATTTATATCTGGGGTGCATGGCGCTATCTATAACCTTACTAGCACTGAAACAGGGATAGGTAAAACAACGGGGATGTGGGGAGGGGCTTCTGTATGGGGCAATCATAAGCATCTAGTTCTTATAGGTAAAGACACAGATAACTCAGCTTGGAATCGAGCAGAGATAATGAAAAACCTTCCACTTTATGTAGACGAAGTGTCTAATTTTAAAGGGGAGCAAGCGAGTGATTTTTGTTATTCCATTAGTGATGGGGTACAGAAAAACCGTTTGACTAACGAAGGTCAAAACAAAGAACGGTTCAGAGGAGACGTATGGGATTTAAGTTGTGGTACTACAGGCAATAGTAGTTTGATTCAGATAGCTTCTGGATATAGATCATCTCCCAAAGGAGAGGCAGGACGTGTGGTAAGTGTTACGGCTAAAAAACTACTCAAAGGTGTAGATGACACATTACGGGCTAATGAGCTTAATGATAAGTTAGCGGCTAATTATGGATGGGCCGGACCTATATTTATTCAACATGTCCTTAAGAATTTAGGTGCGGTTGAAAAACTTGTCCACGATACTCGCACTGAAATGGTAAAAGAATTGAAGAGTGAGCCGCAGGATAGATTTTGGGTAGCTCAAGGAGCTACTACTTATGCGGGGTGTGTAGTTGCCCACGAAATTGGACTCATAGATTGGAAATTACAGCCCCTCTGGGATTGGATAATACACACCATACTCACACAGAAACATGGTTTACAGGAGATGGACATGGTCATTAGCGATGTAGTGGCACAATTTTATATGGATAATGCGCGTGGGATACTACGGATTACAAGTTCCGCAGACGGGAGAGACCCTAATGTTGAAGAAGCATACGAACATGTAGAATTTCAAGATAACCCTAACTACAAGTTTATAGCTAGACATGAGACCGATACAAACAAGTTTTACATTCGGATTGTTCCTTTTAAAGAATGGTGTGGTAAGCATAGGTACGAGTTTAATACGGTAAAAAATCTTATAGTTAGACAAATGAATGGTAAACCCGTAAAGAAGCACATGGGTAAAGGGACTGCGTATAAGATGGGTGTGGCACACGTATTGGAATGTACGTTGGATAATGGTTTTGATTCAGAGACAGGATCTTTAAATGAGGCTAAGTCGGAGTGATATTTCTCCTGACGGGGTAAGAATAATTATAGACTGGAGTGCTTTTGTTGTTGGGACTTCAGTATTTATTCCGTGTGTAAATGTCAAACAAGCTGTGACTGATATAGTTTCAGCTAGTGGGCTAACAAGAAACAATTTAACAAAACGAGTTTGTATAGAGAAAGGAAAGTATGGGGTGCGTGTTTGGCGGGTTAGTTAAAATCTTGATACTCTGCGCGTGATTCCAATAACATGTTTATGAAACGTTCATTAGTTACGTTACCACCTAATCTTTCTGCAATCTTTGACCCTCTAGCTCGTGTTTCAAGCGACTGCTTTAAGCTATCAGAGTCTATAGCTACGACACGATGTTTTTCATTAAACGCTTTAATATCTTCTTTTACTTCTTCTTTTCCAGCTTCGTCTTTATTGCTATGAGCAAAAGCATATCTATCCAGTAACGCACTTCTCATGTCTACTATACCATTCACTACCCGACGATCTCTCGCTAATCTATCCTGCGCTGAACGAAGTTCGGCAGGTCGGAAGCCTATAGCTTCTTTAATAGCATCCCCCACAGTAACATCTGAAATGATGGGGTCACCTCGTGTAGTTTCATAAGCTCCTGCCCCAAAGTTCCGCGTAGATTTTTT
>Ga0209535_1002382_pt1 | contig 12270 bp, 16 predicted proteins | sample LinPmetageLP28_FD_184041 | JGI IMG/M metagenome (GOLD analysis project Ga0209535, IMG submission 184041) | Marine viral communities from the Pacific Ocean - LP-28 (SPAdes) (version 2) | ecosystem: Environmental > Aquatic > Marine > Oceanic | place: Pacific Ocean | collected 2009-08-22
GCAATCCTTCCTGTGACCAGTTTGTCTATGATTCTTTGATCTGACACTATTTAGACTCCATAGCAGTTATGACATACTTGCCAAACTTCTTATGGAACCTATCAAATGATTTCAACTTGCTAGGATCGAACGGAAGTTTGTAGTTCGTTAAGGCAATCTTCGCACCCATAACAACCAACTCTGTCTCAAAGTTGTCCATCATGTAGTTGAAGAACCTGTCTGCTTGTTCATTCCAAGTTTTGTCTTTCTTCTCGTGTGCCTGTTGTAATTCATAACACAAAGAAACTGTAAGAGAGTACATCGCTGATATCTCTTTTGTCTTAAGGTCTCGGACCTTACCGCTCAATATATCAGATGGGTTAGGTAACTGACCGCTAATCTTACGATGATTCATAAACTTAACGGCCAGGCCTTCTCCTACGCAACCTGCTACGAGGTCAGTGAGCGTACTTTCTGGCAGGTCATCTGATAGAAGTTGGGATACGAAACTCCATGATCTAGGAGTTGCGAATGATCTAGAACTGCCTCTAGGATCAAAATCGTATAAATCTTGTTTGGCGAACGTGCAATAACCTACGACATCTGCATGTACGTGTTGGTTAGTCGCCCATTCCATCCAGTCTTCGAAGTCCACTCTTAATTCTACGTGAACAAATCTGTTTGCCAATGGAGCCGGCATTCTGTAAGTGACACCCTTGTCTGAGTCTCTGTTACCCGCCGCCACAATTGAAACGCCTTCTGGTAGGTGATACTGTCCTACTCTTCTGTTTAAAATTAATTGATACGCCGCCGCCTGTACAGCCGGTGCCGCCGAGTTCAACTCGTCTAAGAAAACGATTGCAGTAGATTTTGGATCAGTTGGCAGTTCTGCCGGACTTGCCCATACCATGTTGTTCTCTTTTGCGTTGTAATAAGGAATACCTTTGATATCAGTTGGCTCCCATAGTGGGAGTCTTATGTCGATCACTTCTCTGCCTTCTGCGTCTGCGATCTGTTTTACGATATCTGATTTGCCGATTCCTGGTGCACCCCACATCATTATGGGTCTCTGTAATTTGATACAATGTGTTAGTGCTGATTTCGCCTCGTTGGGTGAAACTGTTCTGTTTTGTGAGCCTATTGCGGCTTCTTTGTTTTTGTTTGCTCTTGGCATTTTGTACACTCCTGTTTAAAATGTTTATAATACAATTATAGCAGAAATGTGTAATGCGTCAACCTGGTAAATGTGGCTTAAAAGTCGCTGTTTTATTGATTTTTTTGTTCGTCCATCTTGCTCATAGCACGGGCAAGTCCGTATTTTGTGATATCACCAGCAAAAAGCATCAGTTGTAATGCCATTTTCTCCATTGTTACCAGTATCTTTTTCTTGTCAACGTAGTAAGGACAGTCAACGAATTCGTCTAGCCACAGGTATGTTTGGGGTGTGAATATTACTTTTGCAGGAAATTTTATGTCATAGGTCTTGATATCTAATTTTTCAATCATTTCAAGTCCTGGTTTGGTCAAACGCAAAGACCTGGCCTGGTAACTCTCACGTACATTCTGCCACCAAGTGTAATAGTTGGTTTTTATGCTTTCATCGTGTGTTGGTTGCTCCAGCAGTTCCAGGAAGGTACGGGTGTATGCAGTCTTGCGATCCATTATAATTTTTCTTTTACAGCATTATACAAAATTTTGTGTGCTTCTCTATTTGGATGTCTTCCATCCGGATGGAATAATTTATTATTATCCATTAATGTAAAGAACTTTTCTTGCATCATCATGTCCTTTGGCAACTCGTTGATCACACTATTCTTGTCAATTTTAAGTTTTTTGTGCTGTAGGAATACTTCATTTACGTTGCCTGGATAGGCGTAATATACAGGCCACCGTATTCCAGGATACAAAAGTTCGCAAAAACTTATATGGGCGTGTAACTCTTTTTGTTTTTCAACTTGATGCAGTCCGTTTACAAGTATAACGTTTGTGTTATTATTTTGAACAGCCTTCAATCTTTCAAGTGTGTCTTGCAGTGTAATAATGCAGTTATCGAAAAATGTTTTGTTTTCATCGTACCTACTTGGTACGGAGGCAAAGTCTCTAAATGGTTCAGTAAGTATGAAAATTGCAGTGTTGACTTTTTTGTGATATTGTTCTCTTTCTAGCTCAACTATTGCTTGATGGTTTGATCCACCGCCATGGCTTTGATTGATACACTGGTAGTTGTCGTCTTTGAGATATTGTTCCAACCCACGATGCACATTATGATAAAGACCAGAAGGTGAACCCCATTCTCCGCAACCCCAACTGTCGCCGTATATGCCTATCATACAATTAATTATCTTGAGAATTTGTCGCCTGTTTTTAAAAGGTAAACACCAAACTTGTCGGTGTTGTGCTGTGCGTTCAACTTCTTGGCCAAGTTTTCTGCGTGTCCTGGGTTCGAGAATGAAACTTTCTTGTATTTTGGACCAGGATAGTTGGCAACCAAACTTGATGATTTCAAGTTGATTGGTTTACCATCATAAAACACCGCCCAGATTCCTTCCGCGGCTAGGACCTCGTCCATTTTGAAGGTAGATTTATTGCTGTGTTGCAACAGTACTGTGGGTTTTGGTCTGCTCATATGATCACTCTTTACAACTTGTATTTACCAAAATTTTGATCGTGTGTGAGTGTTGGGGAGGTTTTGGGATATTATCGTTGCAACCTATTGACGTTATTTTTTGTCGCCAAACTCGCCGCCATCCATTTCTATATCTATAGTCTGTGCTTCTCTGGCCGTCTTTAGTGCTTCGATGATCTCTTCCTGTATGGTCACCATTCTCGTCATGACTTGTGTCAGGCTGTCTGCCAGTTGATCTGCTTCCTTGGCAGGGATGACGATCTGTCTCTCTCCTTTTTGTCTAAGGGTCCTGATCCTACCAATGAGATCCTCTATGGGTCTAGTTTGTATCTTGGAATTGTTTGACTGCGTCATTGAGTACCTGTTGCATTTCTAATTTGGTTTTAATCGGCCCTTTGTATTCGTACCTCGAAAGTGTGATCATTTTGGGACAGTATGCTTTTCTCCAACCCTTTTCAAAACAGATTATGTAGTATCCTGCACAAAACTGGCTTTTTGATTTTGGTGTTTTGGTGTATACAGGCAACTGCTTCTGTACATCAAACATCGGATTGTAAGGATGTTGGCTACACGGGTAACCATGCACATCGAAATTGTCTGTCTGTATCTCTTCTTCGGGTTTCTTGACATTTGATTGGTCAAAAATTCCAAATCCAAACTTTGTGAACAGGCTCTCCTGCGTGTGGAACACTTGCCTTTGGTTCTTGTCCTGTTTGCTGAGGAAAATCCAACCGTTGTCCGCTTGTTTTTGAAGGGTACCTAACTTTTGGCCGTTTTGCTCGACTATCCAAAACTTGTCTTTGACTAAGGTCTTTGCACGTACTGTCATGATACTAACCTCGCATTAAAAGGCTCTACATATAGTTGAGCCTGCTCACTAATTCTATTTAAATCGTACTTGCCACAGAACCTCATGAATCTGATTCCAACTTGATCTACGCTTTTGTTCTCTGCTTGGGCCTGTGCAATCGTTTGATCTAGTTCTTCTACAATGGCTTCTGGTTGTGCGTGTAGATCCACTAACGCCCTGTTCCTTTCGTAGTCTTCCATGACCCTGTGCTCGTTGCCGTCGTGATCAACCCATTTGCTCAACATTAGATTGTTCCATGTGTAGCCTTTTTCATTACGATCCGCATATGCTTCTTGTAATCCTATCCTGTTCTTTGTGCCCTTGGTACGCACACCTGGATATGCACTAAAAATGTTGTCACTAGGATCACCCCTCATTGCCTTCTCAAACACGATCCATTCTGTGTCTGGAGCAGGTTTGGGTGCCTTTAGTTTCTTGTCTATAACAGGTTTGCCTGATTTAGCGTCAAACCACCCTTCGTGTGTTAGTGTAGTCTCGTTAACACCATTGTACTGCTTGACACGTGGTGTGATCAACTGATTTAGATCCTTGTCTGTGCTTATTATAACATGATCCTCGTCAGGGTGCTTGTCTATCCATCTTGCTATCAGGTCATCTGCCTCTGTTCTGCCGTTCCTTAGAACTGTGGCATTTGTTTTTGTTTTTACAAAGTCAACGAAGTCATCGTACACTTCCCAGAAAACTTCATTCTCTTCCTTCTCTTTCTCTGTCATGGCATCTGCCATTTCTTTTCTATTTCTTTTGTAAGGTGCATATAAGTCTTTTCTAAATGATCTACCTTCCAAACAGAACACAACATGGGTACCGTCAAAGTCTTGCCATGCTTTTTTGATTGAATTCATCATTATATGAATGGCCATGCCTACCTTTTCAGAAGTATCACCTCTGATCACGTGTCTTGCTCTAAAAAATGTGTTTGCTGTGTCTACTAGGATATGTGCCATTACGACACCTCTGTTTTGCCATCGTCTCTTCTGTTGATCTGTACATAGCCAGACCCAGTTACATCGATGCCTTGTTCGTTGCCGATAGTTTTACAAAGTGTTTGGAACCATCTGTCCACGATCTCTTCTTCAGTCTCACCTTCGTATCCAGACTGTTTTAACATATTAACAAATTCGTCATTCCAGTCCAGCTCAAAGAAACCATTTCTAGGATTCTCAGGGTTTACATTAAGATTGAGAACTTTTACAATTGGCTCTTCGCTTTTCTTCTTGCCTTTGCCTTTTACGTTCTTTTTCTTGATAGTTGTCTTTGCTGTTTTTTTTACTTTCATATATCTAATTATACACTACTTCTTTAAATTCCACAAGTGGAAAGGGTTAGGAATTTCGTTAAATGTTGGTAAATTTGGATTCATTGCTTTGTAATGTTCAGGGTAGTATTGCAGATATTCATTTATTTCCTGTGTATTCTTGTAAAATGCTTCAATCATTGGCATTATAATAAAATCGTTTGTCTCTTCTAGTTTGGCATATATGTACCCTTCTTGGAATACATCTAGCTCTGGAATTTCTATATTTTCTCTGTTTTTAATCGCTGTAAGTATTTTATCAACCACAAAATGACTCTGTAAGATTTGGTTTCTCTCTAGGAAACTATCATAGACGTGTGGAACTTTTTCTAAGTCTAGACTTAGGTTGTATTTTACATCTAATTTTGACAATTCGTTTATAAATTTTTTTTGTGAGAAGAATGACGACACAGGGAAAAAATAATTATCTGTGTTTGTATTTTTCACGGAATTTACAAGTGTGTTGTTGTGTAGCAACAGTCCGTTGTTTTTTAGATCTAAATAACTTTGTTTAATTGAATCCCTCAAAATAAATTTTGGAATAGGTTTATCTTCTTCTATTTTATAATTTTTAGTAATCGTGTCTACATAATGGTTATTCCATGGTTGCCAATTTTTAAAATTTTTAAACTGTTTAAGGTCGTTGTTCCTGTCACCTTCACGAGAGACAGAAGCCCTTTCGTAGTATAGGATGTCGTCCGCAACACAAAGCACAAACGGACCTTGATCTAGAGTGTTTACTGGTCTGCCTTGTACACGATCAAACTTACCTGAATATTCTAATTCCACATGCGAAGTTCCGGTGTGTTTAAATGGCAACTGTGTTATTTCTGGAGTAAGGGCAGAACAGTGATCTAATGTATATCTTAAAAAATTATGATGCAGGCCCGGTTGTCCGACTACAGTTAATAAAGGATTATCTATATATTTGTGTGTGTCCATTAGTAGTTTAGGTACCTCTGTTTTTCACCCTTTCTTCTTATGTCTAAAGTATTACAATGCAGACCCCCGTCCCAGAACCATCTGTGTCTGAAGTTACAGATAATAGGTTCTATGTTGTGTTTCTTGAATGTGTTAAAAATCTTTTCATTGTATGAGCTAACAACAACGTTGTGTTGGTCCAATACTAGCATGTTGACGTCAAATACAGATTCGGCACAGTACCCTACCCATTCTTTCAGATAGGTATTGGTGAATTCTATTAACTCGTTGTTATCTTCCTCTCCTTCCACATACCATTTGTTTTGTGTCTTCTCTAACATGTTGCTAATTTTAAATCCAATTTCTTTGGTTTGTTCCCAACTGTTGTTGTCGGTGTACACAATTTCCCATCCTTTGAAGATTGTATCTGCAAAGTGTTCCTTGTAATCGTAAGTGGTAACGATCAGTCCAGGCTTTACTGGACAGAAAACACCGTCCGAGTGTCCTCCGAGTGCAGACACAATGATTTTAGTATCTTTAAAATTTTCCCTGAACCATTTCATGTGTTTAGGGTCTAGACCATCTACAAGTATTGCATCACCAAAACGGACACACGAAGGTGCCGCTAGTTTATCTGAAATTGGCGGAGTAGACAAATTGTCATGGTAAGGGTCAAACACTTTCTCTCTGGAATCTTTGTATGTTTGGTATAATTTATTATAACATTTTTTATCTTCGAATCTGTATAACGTGTTGCTATATGCAAAATGATGATCTCGGGGATTAGTGGCATGGGTCGGCAACTCGTCACCAAATCTCGATGCAGGATTAAACTCGGGTCTTGATATCTGTTGAACCCCGTAATCCTTAAGGATCTTTATTAATGATTGATAGTCCTCCTCAGTCTCGTCTACAATACGTTTAAGGGGATCTCTAATTTTTTTAGATTTTATGGTATTGAAGTAATCGGAATTGTAATGTTGACCAACCCACACTTCTTGTAGTGGATCCCAACCGCACCAACTGTTTATCCTAGGAGACTTCGGTCTTGCCATCATCTCTTCTTCTTTCTAAATATAAAGTATTTCCTTTGGTTAGTGTCGTCTCTGATGTCTAATATATCTAAATAAAACATATTGGAAAGTTCTATGATAAATGGGACGTTCCAAGCAAAGAACTCTATCCAGTACGCTTCTGGTTTATTGTGTTGCACACCAGGATTCACTCTAAAGAACATTGTGCCACCTTCTGCTAAGAGATCCACACACCTGGACACCTCCGCCATGATCTTGTCCCTGCTACCAAAATTCACCGAACCAAGACACAGTATCGCATCAAACTGTTGATCTGTCTTGTAGTCCAGTGTGCTGACCTGGAGGTCCGCTTTGTCGTTGTAGGGATCAATACCTATGAGATTGTCTATCTTGCCTTTGAACTCGTTGTAACCACACCCCACGTCCAACACCGCCCTGGGCTTGAGACTGTTCACTTCATCTATCAACGCCACTCCAGAGTACTTCCACTTCTTCATGTCGTTCTGCCAGTACTTGGAGAAGTATTTGTGCAGGCAGGCATTGCCTATAATCTCCACATATTGTTCGATTGTGTCGCAACGTTTGACTTGTACGCCAAATGTTTCCAAGATGTAAGGTTGTGTTATCTTGTCGAGATCGTTTTGGCTGTGTGCCAACAATTGGGCAAATATTTTTTTATTCATACTACTATATTATATTATTGCAGTAGAAAGGTCTATATTTTTTTCTTGATTGGCTTTGCTAGTATCTCTTTGGTCTTGTCTGTCATCACACCTGTGATTACCAACATGGGCCTAGGCTTGTTGCTGGCATTTGCGGTTGCGTGTGGTAGGTTCTGCCAGTCAAATATGTGTATGTCTCCTGTCCGCCATCTGTCGAACTGCTCATTGCCATACATTAGGAACTGTCCAGGTTCCCAATCCTGTAGCATCACCATGATCCTAACCACGTTGTTTGGATCAGCATCTAGGTCATACAGTTTGTCTATGTGCATGTTCAGTACCTCACCTGTGAACTGTATGTGTAGTTTTGATTTCGTAGGTTCCAGGGCAAAGTAGTCTGTCATCCTTTGTAGTGAAGGGCATTTTGTGAAGTCCGCCAGTCCTCTGTATATGATCATCTTGGGATCAGCGCCTGCTGTCCTTAGATCATTCTCTTCTGCCTCAACATTTATATTAGTATTTTCCCTGCCCGTGCCTTCCCTACGGTTGCCCCAATTCAATGGTTTGGCATCTTCTATTACTGCTTGTAGTTCGGTCTGCCATCCACCAGTGAACTTGCCCAAGTGTTTGACATTGTCAGTGTCTCGGTGCCACTTGTTGAAATGATAATTGCTTCTTGCTTTAAGATTTTCCCAACTACTGATTGTCATATAATTTTTCTAACCCTGTTCGGTTGTTTTTGCCTAAAAGTTTTGAAATTTCTAAAGTATTTGTAGGTAATGTTTCAATCTTTGTCTTTAAATTTAGATTATGTTGAAACATAAGGAAATGTAGCAACACTCCTTCTTTGAGCACATCCATTTTGTATTTGACCAGTTCCATGGGCCGTTCCAACACAATATTATTGACTATTTCTTGTATGTCATTGCAAAAATATATGTAATGTTTCAAATTATTACTCCATTTTGTATGTATATGGCACCAATCGTCAAGAATTTGATCACTATAAGGCAAGTCTAAGAATTTAAGTATTTTCTCAATAGTAACCTTACCATCTAGCAGTAAATCTTCAAACTTATAATGCAAGATCATTTCTCCGTTAATCCTCTCTGGCGATGATCTGATGAGGTCGTTTGGTCTCAAATTGAAAGCAACACCTTCTCTGATGTCATGCCAACTAGTGAGATTATCTAAGTAGATTTCTGGATTGTTAAAAAAATGGGGCCAGTAATGTTTACAATGCTCCTTGACCTGATCAATGTTGGATTGCCAATTGGCAACTTGGTAACTAAATCTTAAAAATGCAATCAGGTGTTGAAGTCCGTTACAAGTTGTGTTAACCACTTTTATACCATTCGCTGTCATTAACGAATGACATTTGAGAACCTCAACGTTGCATTCTTCTATGGTTTTCTTCTTAGGTGTAAATTTTATGTGATTAAGATTAGTACTATCTGATAAAATTTCTACAGTGTCTTGGCAAGATTGTATTGATCTACAATGATTTGTAAACATTTTATGAGCAGTGTTATCGATCAACGGATTTGGAGGAATAGTTTCTATGCTTTGTCCTTGCTGTCTATAATATTTCTTTTGTGAGGATAGATGATGTATTGACCAAATCAAAAAATGTGAACCGAGATTAAATTGTTCTCCTGTTACTATAAAAATCATAATATAAACCTATTTAAAAACATAAACCTGAATTCCCTTTTCTGCATATGTATGTACCTTGCTTTTATGTGTAGGGAAACTTACTTCTAACAGATTACAAAGTTCTACGTTGTCTTTCACACGTGTAATCCTTTTTTTGTTATCTTGTATAAAATTCATTATGTCTTGGTTCTCTTCCTGTATGTGACTCCACATACGATCTAGGTTTTCAAAATATTGGTAGTTTGGGTAGGTTATGTTGAACTCACCACATAGTTTCCACCACTCCATACATTCAAAGTCGTTCCTGTAAACCATTACAATGGGATGACCCTTGTCCTTGAGCTCATTCAATCTGTGTGCGAATGTGTGTGACTTTACGATACGTTTGCCTGTGCCCGAGAAAGGTCCATCCCAATCCCTGTTTACGAACTCCATTCCTGGATCCCAGTACGCACCAATGTGCATCAGATGACTGCGTCCAGGGGTATCGGCGTCGTGCCAGTAGGTCCTTGCCTCAGAATAGTCTGTGTGATCTATGTCAGCACTCCAGTATATATTCTTGACAACACTACTCCACTTTGATCCCGGTGCCCCTGTAAACAGTATGTACATTATTTGGTTAGCTCTTCCTTGTAGATTGCATTGTAACCCAATTGGTTCTTACCAAAATCAGACAGTGTTTTCAATGCACCCGGTGTGATGAATGACTTCAGTGTTCTCACTGCGGCATCACCCTCTGCACCTGTTCTCCATTCGTACTTGCCCACTTTCTTCTCGATAGCGGCCACCGACTCTGGATCCTTGATCATCTTGTTCAAGGCATCAACAAGTTTAGCCTTGTTTGGATTGCCTTTGTTGACCCAAAACGCCTTCTGTAACGCATCTCTCCAACTCTTCACAAGTTTGTATGCATCATAGAAGTCACCACTTGGTGCAACGCCGTGCATCTTTTCAAACAGTGCCTCAAATGTTGGTTCAGTGAAGTTTGGATCTGCGTCATGATCACCTGTCTTGACATTTAATAGTCCATGATGGAACCATGTGTATGCGTCACCTTTGCCTATCACTGGCATCACGTGTTTCTTGTATGCGGCAGGGTTTTCCCTTGTGGCATTCAAGTCACCTCTGATGAAAGCAAGTCTTCTCTCAGACCCTTTCATTCCTTTTACCCATACTATCTTGTTCTTAAATGTTTTGACTGGATCACCGTTGGGTCCTGTCAGCAACATGACGATCGCCATTATCTCTGGCGTCATTCCAGATCCTGATGGGAATTGTATAGGTCCATTGGTAGTGTCTGCCTTGTTTCTCGCACCCACGATGATGTTAAGGTTCATGTGTCCGACTGATTCCCAATCAAAGTAGTTGTACTCAACGGGTTCCACAAGATATGATATACCGTTACCACCGTGTGATACAAGTATGGTCTTGTCGTCAAATCTAAGTTTATTTTGGAACTCGTTTGGTCCTAGTTGGTCTCTTGCACCTGGCTTGTAGATCAAGTTGATCTTTTCACCCAGATGTTTCTCCCATTCTGCTACAACTATCTGTGCCCACACAGAAGTTCCACCGGATGGTTTTTGAGGCACGATCAAGTTGTAATCTGCCAAGGCTGTTGTTGTGATCAACACCAACGCCATTATTGTTTTCTTAAGCATAGTCTAGTCGACTCCTTTTTGTTATTCCCCAATACAGTAGCAGTATAACACAGGCCATTAAGAAAATAAAGATAGGCCTTGTGATTAGATCATTTACCGTATGTAAGGATGTTAGTTGATAAGTGAGGTTGTATATCCTGTCACTCAATATGTACCCAATCAGCAGTGCTGGCCTGCTGACTTGGAATTTTTTACATAGCACTCCAAATACTGAGAATGCTAATAGTACCGCTAGGTCTTCCCACCCTCCTGTGTACTGTAAGGTTGCCCAAACAATTACAGCAAGTATGAAAGGGAAATAATAGACGTATGGAATACGTGTTACCCACCCTGCGAAATATGCCAGTCCATAACATAAGACAGCAGTGATAATTGTTCCAAGTAGGAACGCATAAGTCATGCTGTCAAATAATCTGTCGTCGTAGAACGTATCAGGTGATCCTAGGTCAATGCCCAGGTACAAAAATAATCCCATCAGTATCGCGGCGAAACTCGCACCAGGAATACCAAACAAAACTGTTGGAATGAATGACGAGGCCTTCTGAGCGTTGTTGGCCCCCTCGGCGCCCACTACTCCCCTAACATTGCCAACACCAAACTTCTCTTTTGGATTAGCGGCAACCGTGGCACCGTATGCCAACCAGTCTGCCATTGCACCACCCAGACCAGGTAATAGTCCTATGAACGATCCTATTGCCCCACCCCTTACACTGTCTTTCCAACATCGTATAGTATCCTTTACTCCTTGCTTGAGATCATTCCAACTACCGTGTTCTGCCTTGATCGTTGTGGTCTTCTTCCTGTTGAACCATCCGTCCCAGAGCTCTGGTATGGCGAAAAGTCCTGCCATGTAAGGTAATATCTGTACACCATCTTCGAGATATCGCCACCCCATTGTAAATCTTGGCACGTTGTTCACGTCAACACCAACAAGTCCTACGGTTACACCTAACAAGATTGCAAGTACACTCCTGACATATTTCCTAGTAGATACGAACCCCACGGTCACAAACGCCAGTAGTACCAACGCCCACAGTTCAGGTATGCCCATGTACATCACAACTTTCGTGTACCAAGGCAAGAATAAGAATGTAAGTGATCCCCAGAACAAACCATTACAGGTCGATGAGGTGATGGCGGCACTCAACGCTCTGGTTGCCTCTCCGTTCTTGGCCATGGGAAAACCATCCACCATTGTTGCGGCCGCGGAGTTGGCTCCCGGTATGCCTAACAGCACACCTGCAAATGAATCACCGGTTGTTGATGAAGCGACGACTGCCACACAAAAAATTACACCCAAGTAGGGATCTCCTACAAAGTACGGCATAACTCCAAAGAGTGTGATAAGTCCTGTTGTTGCTCCAGCGGCTGGTATTAGGCCAATGATTAAGCCGTAAAAAATACCTGCCATTAATATAACAAGTTCCATATTAATAATTTTTGGGGGTTAATGCTGTGAACTTCTCTTGGAGCGTTACAACAAAATATAATGTACTTATCGGCAATCCTATGTACCTATGGCATTTCCGAACAGGTACACATGCACTCTTGCCGCCACGTTGTATCCTC
>Ga0209535_1002383_pt1 | contig 12267 bp, 16 predicted proteins | sample LinPmetageLP28_FD_184041 | JGI IMG/M metagenome (GOLD analysis project Ga0209535, IMG submission 184041) | Marine viral communities from the Pacific Ocean - LP-28 (SPAdes) (version 2) | ecosystem: Environmental > Aquatic > Marine > Oceanic | place: Pacific Ocean | collected 2009-08-22
ATGGGGTTTCCAATAGGGCACACAGACTTAGATCACTAGGCAATGCAGTTGTGCCACAAATTATATATCAATTGGGTAAAGCCATAGGAGTTGCAGAGGGTCTTGACAAGCACTAACATATGTGCTAATACATACCTTATGCGTTTCAACGAACAAAAAAATATTATCATAAATTTAAATGTACATTCAGGACAGTCTACTAGAATGGACTGTCCTTTTTGTTTTCACAGTAATACATTACAAGTTACCAAAGATAATGGACAGATAAAATGGTATTGTTTTAGTGCATCGTGTAACGCTAAAGGTATAACAGATACAGAAAAAACTATGGAGGACATAAATTATATGGTAAAGAAAAAATCAGAAGATAAAATAGATTGGAAAGTTCCAGATCACTTTCAGCCTGGACATTCTACTCATGCAGTAGCAAAATACTTAAGCAGAAACAACTGTCTTGAGGCATACAATCAGCGTAATGCTAATATACAATATGATCCACAGAATCATAGAGCTGTGTTCATGATACGAGATGACAAGCATAATATAATTGGTGGTGTAGGTAGAGCCATGCGTTCAGACATGATGCCCAAGTGGTATGTGTATGGCAGAAAAGATTATCCCTATATATGTGGAGAAGGTGATGTGGCTGTATTAGTAGAGGACTGTGCCTCTGCCTGTGCAGTATCACAAGATTTTGCAGGTGTTGCTTTGATGGGTACAAGTTTACCAGATACTTTTATTCCTATACTGCAAAAAAAATATAAAGAAGTTATAGTAGCACTAGACAGAGATGCCACTACTAAATCATTTGACATAGCAAAAGATCTTGAGAGTTCTAAACTTAAGACACGAGTTGTTATATTAAAGGATGATCTAAAATATTATAGACCAGCAATGATAAAGGAGATTCTATGCAAGAACGACAGCTGATAAAACTTCTACTAAAGAAAAAGTTTTATGATAAGAACAAAGCAAAAGTTTCTAAGACTACATTTACAAATGGTCTTGGAAATGTTTTTACTACTATACAAAAAGCCCATGAAGATTATGAAAAAGATTTATCAATAGATGAACTTATAGATTTACATTTAGAAAAATATAATCCTGCATTAACTAGAGCTGCACAAATAAACTTTAAGTCTATGGTAGATGAAATTAGAGAGGAGCAAGAGCCCAATGAGAATGTAGTAGAAGATATACTTAGTGCAGTGCATAAAAGAAATCTTGCACATAAAGTAGCAGTAGTAGCGACAGATATATTTAATGGTCACAGTAGATCTTTCAATGATATCAAGGACTTACTTGAGGGTACACAAGAAGAAGTACAGGAAGAAGAAGCAGTGACTGATGATATAGGAGAACTTATAGAAAGTTTAGAAATACAAACTAAGTTTGAATTTAATCTGCCAAGTTTGCACGAGCAGGTTCCAGGTATAGGTGCAGGTAATTTAGTTATACTATTTGCCAGACCAGAGTCAGGTAAGACTGCGTTCTGGGTTAATCTTGTTGGGGGCATACAAGGTTTTGCATCACAAGGTGCAAAGGTACATGCACTAATTAATGAAGAGCCTGCAGTTAGAACACAGATGCGAGTTATAAATGCACACACAGGCATGACTAAAGAAGAGATATTAGATAATATGGATTTAGCAAAAGATAAATGGAAGGATATAAAAGATAATGTTAAACTTATGGATACTGTTGATTGGACTCTTGACGATGTCAACGCTCATTGCGAACAGCACAAGCCTGACATACTTATTATTGATCAGTTAGATAAAGTAAATGTTGTTGGTAATTTTTCACGAACAGATGAGAAGCTACGAGCAGTGTACACTGGTGCAAGAGAGGTAGCAAAACGACATGAGTGTTGTGTCATAGCTATATCACAAGCATCGGCAGACGCACATGGTAAGACAAGTATATCATTTGATATGATGGAGAACTCTAAGACAGGTAAAGCTGCAGAGGCAGACTTGATCATAGGTATAGGTAAACATGGTAGCCTAGACTCACTTGATACTACACGAGTGTTGTGCATAAGTAAGAATAAGATATCAGGTTATCATGGAGAGATTACTTGTAATATTGAACCACAACTATCAAGGTACAGAGTATGATTACAGTATTTGATGTAGAGACAAGTTTTCAATTGATTAATAAAAAGGTAGACCCCCTTCCTTTTCATAAGGATAACTGCCTAGTTAGTGTGGGTATCAATGATGAGTACTATTTTTTTAATCACAACAACCATGACTTTGATGTGGCAAAAAATCATAAGGCAGTTCAGGCTATCTTAGATAAGACTACTCTACTGGTAGGACATAATGTTAAGTTCGATTTAGTCTGGATATTAGAGTCAGGGTTTAAGTATGAGGGCAGATTGTATGATACTATGATAGGTGAATATGTTTTACTTAGAGGATTACGTAAACCATTGTCTTTAAAGGAGATATGCAGACGAAGAAGTATATCATTAAAATCAGATGTTGTAGACGAATACATGAAACAAAAGATTTCGTTTGAGGATATACCTATAGATATTATAGAACAGTATGGTAGACAAGATGTAGTATCTACTAGAGCTCTATTTAATTCTCAGATGGCAGACTTTAAAAAGTCTGACAACAGAGTGCTACTAAAATCTGTTAAGATGATGAATGAATTTTTACCTGTGCTTGCTACTATGGAGAGAAATGGGATTAATATTGATGTGCCTGGACTTGATGATGTTGAGCAACAATTTAAAGAAGAGTTTGGAACTATTGCACAGCGTATTAAGACTATTATTTGGGAGCAGATGGGTGATACACCTATCAATCCCGGTAGTGGTGAGCAGTTATCTTGGCTTATCTATTCTAAAAAAGTAACTGACAAAAAGAAATGGGCAGAGATGTTTAACATAGGTATAGACAAGACTACTAAACGTAAAAAGAAACGACCGATATTTTCTAAATCAAAATTTAAAGATGCTGTAAACTTTAACACTACACCTATAAAAAAAACTGTAGCCAACCAATGTCATAGTTGCAGCGGTACAGGCACTAAACAGAAGACAAAAGTAAATGGAGATCTATACAAAAATCTATCTAGATGTGACTTGTGTTCAGGTGTAGGTTTAATATATTCTTACATAAATAAGATAGCAGGATTCAATCAAACTCCTGTCGGAGTATCTGAAGTTGCTGATGGTGGATTTAAAACTGATAGAGAAACTCTCAAGAAGATATCCATGCGAGCACACGGTGAGTTAAAAGAATTTGTAGATTTAATTATAAGATACAATGCAATTGATACTTACCTTAATACTTTTGTTAATGGTATGCGTGATCATGTAAATGAAGATAGTATACTGCACCCTAAATTTATGCAGTGTGTTACTGCAACAGGCAGACTGTCAAGTCGTGACCCTAACTTTCAGAATCAACCAAGAGGTAACACCTTTCCTATTCGTAAAGTAATTACATCTAGATTTAAAGATGGTAAGATTATGGAAATTGATTTTGCCCAATTAGAATTTAGGACTGCTGTATTCCTGGCCCAAGATAAGCAGGGTATGCAAGATGTTCTTGATGGAGTTGATGTGCATCAGTTTACTGCAGATACAATTGGAGTAAGCAGACAAGAAGCTAAAGCACATACTTTTAAACCTTTATATGGTGGCATGTCTGGTACTGAAGACGAAAAAAGATACTACAAAGCATTCTTAGATAAGTATAAAGATATAGCAAAGTGGCATGAAAGATTACAAAGCTCTGCTATTGAGATTAAAAAAATTAAGACTCCTTCAGGTAGAGAATATGCATTTCCTTATGCTCAACGTATGGCATGGGGAGGTTCTAGTTATTCAACACAGATAAAGAACTATCCTGTGCAGGGATTTGCTACAGCTGATGTAGTACCCATAGCTTGCATCAATGCCTACAATCTGATGCGAGATAAGAAAGTAAAAAGTTTACTTATAAACACAGTACATGACTCTATAGTTGCAGATATATATCCCGGTGAAGAGGATACTATGGCAGATCTATTAGAGTTAGCTACATTTAATGTTATACAATCTCTTAAGTCTTACTACGATCTTGACTTTAATGTGCCACTTGACACTGAGACTAAGGTAGGATATAATTGGTTAGATATGAAGGAAATAAATAATAAATTAGAAAGGTCAGTAGTATAATGTTATATTTTTTAGAGTGGTTGTTTGATTTTGGTGTGTTTTTAGCCATATTTTTACTAGTAATAGTATGTGTTTTAGCTTGACTTTTTTTAACAAACAGTGTATACTAATTTTAATAACAAACAAGGAGGACAATAAATGTCTAACAATGAAGTAGCAAACATAGATGGTTTATCACAAGATCAGATCATGTCTATGATTGGACAAGAGAAATCTTCTACTGGTAACTTCTTACCGAAGCTCGCTATAAATAGATTTCCAGAGAATGACGATGGTGCGGAAGTACCAGTAGGATCATACGGTGTGTATGTTCCTGAACTAGATAGCATGGCTTATGGAAAGCCTGTAACCTTTAGGCCATTCATGAATGCTTATCAGTACATGAAGTACGATGCAGAAAAGAATGAGTACAGCAACAGAAGTATTATATTTAAGTCTTGGAAAGATGAGGCTATAGATATACAAGGTGGCACTAGATGTGGTAAGATACCTGCAAAAGAACTTGCCAATATCTCTGATGATGAAAGGGTTAAACAAAAAGCAATTAAGTGTTATCGTTTAGTCTATGGTTTAGTTTCTTTTACTGGAGTACTACCAGGAGGGGATGAGGCAGAGGTAAAAGATTTACCTGTGCTATGGAAAGTTACAGGCAGTAACTTTAAACCTGTAGGTGAGGCAATAGAAAGTCTTAGACGCAGAGGTAAGGTGATGTTTAATCATACTCTTGATCTTAAAACTATGAAAAAGAAAGCAGGAAGTAATGTATTCTATGTATCAAATATATCTGTTAATCCAGAGGAAGTTGAATTTGGTGACAAAGAAAAAGAAACTCTCTTATCTTTTCAAGATGTTATCAATTCGGAAAACGAAGAGGTAGTAGAGCTCTGGCGTAGTGCTAAAAAGTCTGTACCAAATAAAGTAGACGCAAAAATAATTGATGTAGTGGATGATTTAGAAGATGATCCAGCACAGATGTTAGCTTCATGAGTTCAGACATCCTAGAAAAAGTAAGGGTGTTTTTGGAGGCTGCTAATAAAGACGCAGTTGAGGTATCCGATGATTTGATAGACCAGTTTGGTGACGCTTGTAAGGAATCATTCCGCAAGCAGTTCACTGACCAAAGAAAAAAAGAGTTTGGTCTTAGGGCATCAAGCATCGGACGGCCTCTGTGTCAATTACAGATGGAGAAAAAAGGCATTAAGGGTGAGTCGCAACCTTATAATGTTAAGATGAGAAATCTATTTGGAGATCTTATAGAACAAGCGGCAATGATTGTAATGAAAGCATCAGGTGTAGTGATACAATCAGAGCAGACTAAGACAGAGTATAAGTTAGATGCAGTTACAGTAAATGGTACACTTGATGTAGAGATTGAAGATAAAGTATGGGATATTAAGAGTGCATCGCCATGGTCTTTCACTAATAAGTTTGGAGAGAACGGTGGCTTTCATGCAGTAGCAGAAGATGATTTGTTTGGTTATCTAACACAAGGCTACATGTATGCTGAGTCTAGACAAAAACCTTTTGGTGGCTGGATAGTTATCAATAAATCTACAGGTGAGTGGGTTGTTACTGAAGCACCGATAGCAGATGATGAGTACAAAGAGCAAGCAATAAGTACTATTGATAATAATATTAGAGCTATAACTTTAGACAAAGAATTTAAAAGATGTTTCAAAGCCGAAGATGAATACTTTAGAAAGAACAAGACAGGTAATAAAGTATTAGGTACGGCATGTGGTTTCTGCCCTTACAAGTTTCCTTGTTGGGGAGAAAACTTGCAGATGCTGCCACAACAGCAATCGCAAGCTAAAAACCCTAAGTGGGTTTGGTACACTGAGGTCAATAATCCGAGGGTAGATGATGGCTTCTAGTGTACGCAGTAGAAAAGCCAAGGGGCGAAGGCTTCAAAACTGGGTTAGGGACGCACTACTCAGTGCGTTCCCTAGCTTAAAAATAAATACAGATGTGTGGTGTGCTATCATGGGTGAGTCTGGCATAGACATCAAGCTATCTGAAAAAGCCCAAGAATTATTCCCATTCTCTATTGAATGTAAGAATAAAGAAACATGGAAAGGATTGTATGATTCTTATGATCAATCTATTTCTAATGCTAATCTAGAACCTGCTGTAGTATTAAAGATGAATAGCAGGAAACCCCTTATTGTACTTGATTTCACTTCGTTTTTAAGTATAATAAAACAAAACAACAAAGGAGAATAATAATGGTTACATTTTACAAAGGACTTTCAGATGAGGATATAGATCTTATGAAAGAAAAAATGGATGAAGAAGTAGAGAGCACTGTAGCAATGCTAAATAATAAAAAGAAAAAGTTAATATCAGATGGCGTAAATGCAGACAGCGAAGAAGTTATAGCAATAGATAAACAGATTGAAATGATATGAGCGATATAATTGACGATGCTTTTGATATGTTTCATGGTGTATCCATAATCATAAATCCACATGAAGATGGTTTTACTCTAGGTGTAATAGATCCTAAGTCTCCAGAAGATAGTGATCTTTGTTCTCTAGTAGCTAAAGGTATTGTAAAATTTGTTACCGCTAATCCTGGAGTAATATATGATCAGGGTATGTTAGCACAAGCCGAGATAGATGATGACAGAGTAATTACTGGTAATAATGTAGTAGATCTATTTAAATTTAAATCAAAGAAAGACTTAAACTAATGACAACACACTTAGTAATAGGAGATCCCCATTGCACACCAGCTGCTAGTAATGAAAGATTTACTTGGGCAGGTAGGATGGCTAAAGATATTGGGGCAGATAAGATAATATGTATGGGAGACTTTGCTAGCATGGATTCTTTGTCTAGCTGGGATAGAGGCAAGAAGTCTTTTCAAGGTAGAAGATATCGTAAAGATATAGATCATGCACATCAAGCTCTAGAATTATTTAATAAAGCTATGGGTAATCACAAAGCTGAAATGCACATGACACTTGGCAATCATGAAGATCGTATTGATCGTATGGTGGATGATAATCCAGAGCTCGAAGGTGCTATATCTATTGATGACTTAGATTACCCAAGCTATGGTTGGAATGAATATACTTACAGATATCCTGTAGTTATAGATGGCATACATTACTCGCATAACTTTCCTAGTGGCCTGATGGGATCAGCCATCTCTGGAGAAAATATAGCTAGGACCTTACTAAATAAGAATAAAGTATCCTCTACTGTAGGGCACTGCCACTTACTAGACTATGCTGTAGGTGCATACCCAACAGGCAAAAAGATAATGGGACTATCTGCAGGTTGCTACTTGACACATAAAGAATCATACGCATATAATACACAACGAATGTGGTGGAGTGGATTAATAATTAAGCGTAATGTCAAGGGTGGAGAGTATGATATTGAAATGGTAAACACTAAAGAAGTAAAGAGAAGATATGGAAGACCCAGTAAATAATCCTAATCACTATAGGCAGTCGTCTACAGAAACTATTGACATAATTAAATCAGCTATGACTGCTGAAGAGTTCCATGGATACCTTAAAGGTGCATGTATGAAGTACATGTCTAGATATAAATATAAAGGAAATGCTGTTCAAGATTTGGAAAAAGCAGAGTGGTACTTAAAGAGACTGATAAAGGAGGTAAAAGACATGAAATCAATTTAAAGGGGTTAAACTTGCACATACAGACGAATGTGTGCTATATGATACCAGCGTATCACCTATATATTATTCGTTAATCTTTACTATATTTAAACAATAAAAATTTTAATAAAAGGAAAAATTATGGCAGATAAAACTACAGAAGAGCAAATGCAAGAAGCTAACAGGCTAGCAGAAAAACAATATATAATAACAGGATCTCAAGTACAAAGTATACTGAGATACTTATTCACTAGACCTTATGGTGAAGTAGTTCAAGGCATTGAAGTACTATCTAGAGGACTACAAGAGCTGGATACTAGTGCAATAAAAAATTCAGATGGCAAAAAATAAATCCCATCTGTTTGGAATGAATATCTCTTTGACTGGTTCAAATGAGATAGCAATTGATTTTGATTACCCAGAACCAAAATTGGTAGAAGAAGAACTTAATGGCATAGAAGAAAAGATACATGCCAATATTCTATCTGCGGTAATCAGACATTGCAAAAGTAACGCAGAAAAACTTAATTACGAAATAAAAGATTTAATAGAAAGGTTATAATGGATAACGTGGCTAGATTAGAAGTACCAAATAGAATGAGAAGTAATACCGTCCGTATGGATATAGATGATAGAAGAGTAGTAGCTATAGTAGACTACACTATAAACTCTGCAGGCATTACGCCTATGGCTATTTGGGTTAAGATAAAACCAAATGAAAGTACTCTGGATAGAGAGCTTAGAGCATCTGGTAAGGCAGTGTCTTTACTGTTGCAGTATGGATGTAGTCTTAAAGAGATAGCAGAAACATTTACTAAAGACTCTATCATAGGGGCAGCTGTTGTGTACATACACAAACACATAGAAAGTATACTATCAGGTGAAGACTTAGAAGGTAAAATACCTAGGCTAAGTACAGATCCTTATAAGATTAAAGAATAGTAATTAAAAATATATTATTTTTTTTCTACTAAAGATTTTTGTTTTGCTGGCAATCCAAATGCCTTTCTTATTCTGGCATTGTTTTTTACTTTTACATTGGTATGATGATTTTCAGCATATAAATCAAGGCCTGCCTGATTATCCCCTCTAGCAATAGCCTCAAAGTATTTATCAGTTTCTTTTTGATTATATAAATTAGCAAAAAATAATTCTTTTTGTTGTTCGTCCGTCAACTTTCTAGGATCATTATGTTTTATAGCCTGCTCCAACCATCTAGGAAGAGAGGAAGATTTTGTTATCTTATTATGTAATTGTGTGTAGCGATTTATTGCAGTTCTAAATGAACTTCCTGTTCCATCTTCTTCACCATCTGCAGTTTTAAATTGATATACACCAGAAGCACTACTATCTTTATTGTATATATTTTTTCCATTATCACTTTCTATAAACGCTACTCTATCCGCAAATTCTTTAAACTTTCCATCAGTATCTTTAAACTTATCTGTTATAAAATTTTCAATTATAGGAACTTCTGATCTTTCATTAGGGTTCTCCACTAAAGAGCTTACTGGTATTATTGTAATGCCATTCTTACTAGGAAGTATTACTTCTCTTTCTTTTTCTCCTACTACAATAGGTCTGTCTACTTCCACATCATTTAAGCCTTCAGCTGCATACATAACAGGTCTGTCTACTAGGCTAGGCTTAACCTCACCTTCTTGTACCGTACTGACATTTTCTATTTCAGCTACATCATTTGACTCTGGTCTTTCTACTAGGCCCTCTTTTGCAGATGCTTGAGTTTGTGATTGGGCTTTAGTCTTTGCTGCTATACGCTCATCTTGTATCAATGGCAGTTCAGTTAGCATGTAATCTTTTACTATGCCTGGTTTACTTATTAACGAACTCTCTCTTAGCTTTTGTCCAATAGGAGTTAGCTTAGAGTCAAGCTCTGTTTGAGTGTGTGGTCTTTGTTTTGCTAGTATATCTACCATATGTATTCCTAATTTAACAGGGGGTTGTTTAACTTTACTTTTAGTTCTTCTAATTTAGCCTCAAGATAATCTAATGCAGCTCCATTAATTTTAATGTCTGCCTTTAATCCTTCTATAGTTTTGTTAACTTCTGTAAGATCTACTGTCTTATTAACTACAAACTTTTTCTTTTCGATAGCATCTAGTCTTTGATTAAATGTACCCCAAGTATAGAATCCCCCTCCTATTACTGATATAAGTGTAATTAATAATCCTATCTTTTGTAATTTTTCAATCATTGTCTTGCCTCCATTAATGCTTTTAATTTATAATATGCTTTATCTGTTTTATCCCTAGCTTCATTTACTTTTATGTTATGTTGTGCGACAGGATCTATAGATACTAGTGATACTTGATTGTTATAAATAGTTTTATCATATCCTGCTAATACTATCTGTTTAAAAAAATCTTGATTACCTTTAGGTAACTGACGATTATCAAAGATAGCTTGATTAATATTACCGTAGCTAGATATATCTACTTGATTAGATATCATAGCTCTATTTACTAATTCATTAACTACTAATAAAGTAGCTTCAACTTTTTCTATCTGGCTTTGTACTTTGCCATCAATATATTTTTCAACTGCAACCACATCAACAGATACTTCTGATTCTTCTTCAACAACTTCAACTATATCTTCTTCCACTGGTTCTTCAATAGGTTCTGGTCCTGATTCTTCAACATCTGCCTCGACAACTTCTTCTTGTTTTGGACTATCTGTTTCTTGAATTGGTTGCTCTGCAACAACTTCTTCGCTACTGGGTTGCTCTTCAATTGGTTCATCGTTTTGTTCCACCATTTCAATAGGATCGGCATCTGGTTCTGGAGTTGAGGGTTCATCATTTGTTGCTGTTTCCACAACAGGCTCAGTATCGTAGGCATCAATTAATTCTTCCGTTGTAATTTCTTCTTCAATCATAGATGTTTCTACTGGTATAGGTAAGACTTCAACTGTATCTACATCAGGAAGCATATCTACTGTTTCTATACTTAGTATTTCTATTTCAATTTGTGGTTCATCTACCTCTATAATCTCAGGCTCATATGTTATAACGGGTAAATCTATTTCAATTTCAGGTGCTTCTATATCCTGTATTATAACTGTTAAATCGTCTTCTATATTTACAATAGTTTCTGCTATATCTTCAACTGCTTGAGGACAAGTACTAGGTGTAAACTCCCAACAAAACTTAACAGTAGTATTAGTAGCTTCTGTTAGTGTGGTATAATCTAGTATTAAACTAGGATCAGTTACATCGACACCACTATGATATGAGTTCCAATTACCTGCTGCCTGTTCTACATCAAAATCAAACCTAGCTGTCAATGTTCCGTGTGTGTATTCAGTATTGGGTGTAACAATAAGTGTGTTACCATAGTTACTAAATTCATAATTAGCATCAGTTGTATCAGTCAGTAATAAAGTTTGTGTAGTTGTATCACCATTATCACTTACTGCTGTTTGGCTCATAGTAACTGTTGATTGCCACTTATTCCACCATCTTATATCTGCAGTAAAATTACTAGTAAAGCCCTGTCTTAACTCATTGATAGTCATTAGGTCTACGCTGTTGATTGTAGTCTCAGCATACTTACCATCTTTACCTGTTAGATAAGTTGACTCATTTAAATCTGAACTGTCAGGAAACATAGTTCCATTCCAAGTGCCATCATTAAAAGTTTCTGATATTAAATTACTTGTCGTAGTTGTAGTGCCTGTACTATAAGTTGTGGTACAAGTTTGGTCTCCAATATTTGGAACATCTTGTAGACAAATAGTATCTGCTTTACTTATTGCCGAGTTTAATAGTGCCACCAGAATAATTAATAACCTGACCATCATCTATATCCTCTAATATTTTATTGTCTATTTGTTCTGTAATGCGCAAAGTCTTAACATACTCTTCATAGTCTGGTCTTAGCTTACCATATTTTTCCCACTTAGCCTGGGCCTCAGTCCCTATAGATCCTAAATATGGACAGCTAGTTCCCGACATTGCCATTGCTGAAAACACCCTGCTGTCTTGACACATAAGGGCTATACTAGCAACCTTCATGCCCATGTCATGTAGAGCCTTGGCTAGTTTAAGTCTTTCACAATTAAGATCTCTCTTAGTCATACCAAGACTAGCACCAAACGAAAAGGTTTGACCACCAGCAGATATACCTACAGTACATAAGTCTTGTGACATACTAGATATAGCAGGAGCTGATGCACTAGGCACTACTCTAGAATCACCTTGATATGCATTAGTTGTATTAGTTGTAGTAGTATTGCTAGAACTACCATCTTGAAAATTTGTAGTAGAAGTAGATGAGTAGCCTCCTGTTATGGCGGTATTGCTTCCTGTAGAATTTACTTGGTCATTTGTAGTTGAACCACTTGAGGTAACATCTGCCATTGCAGAATCCATTAACGCACTAAAGGCCCACAACATACAGACTGTAATTACTACAGCTATGCCTATACTTCTAAT
>Ga0209535_1002384_pt1 | contig 12265 bp, 14 predicted proteins | sample LinPmetageLP28_FD_184041 | JGI IMG/M metagenome (GOLD analysis project Ga0209535, IMG submission 184041) | Marine viral communities from the Pacific Ocean - LP-28 (SPAdes) (version 2) | ecosystem: Environmental > Aquatic > Marine > Oceanic | place: Pacific Ocean | collected 2009-08-22
TTATTCTCTCGTTCTATCTCTGCTAAATGTCGTAATTGATCTGTGTAGTGTTGGTTAAGATCCTCTAATTCAAAATCTTTGTCCTGGATTGTTTCTTGGAGCTCTTTAATCCTATCTTGTTTTAATCCAATTTCTTTCCATAACTCGGATTGCATAGTCGCCATTTTGTTAATTGTTTCGTTATGTTCCTGGCAAGCTTTCAAGGCTGATTTTGCCATTGTCCAAGTATCGTTGATCGTCAATCGTTTAGTCATATTTCTTTGCTCCTATAAAACTCGCCAAACCCATTGTTGTATTTTTTAAGTCTTCATCTTTTTTCTGTTGAACAATTTCTTTGAACCTTTTTTCAAGTCTCATAGTTTCTGGATCAGGGACATTGGATATTGATTGAAGTCTAGCCTGGTCTAGCTTTGGAAACTCCAATTTAAATTCTAATTGATTTGGACTTTTATTTATTGCAGTTAACGGTTTTGATTTTGCTCCCGTCATTTGTCTTTGTCTTTCCAATTTTTCAGCTAACTTTCCATACTGTTCTGGTGTTGCTTGTTTTGGATATTTTGGTGTGACCTTGGCACCAGGTTTATTTTGTTTCGTTAATATACGTTGATCTGTGTTTGAAATTTTTTGTGAATTTAATGTAGATCTATCTTTTGTAGCCATTAAATATTTAATTTCATCTGAATCAAGATCTCTTGATTTCATTTCTTCAATTAAAATATTTCTTAAAACATCTGGTTTGTTTTTAGTTTTAGTTTGTATTTTCTTTGGACTGTAATTAATTACTTGTTGTTTAATATCTGGGCCATCTTCATATTTGTTTAACGTATCAACAACATGATTATTCATATTTTTTTTATTGGCTTTAACTTCCCTCATATATTTTATTCTCTCAGGGTCACCTCTAGTAAATTCAGCAGCCTCTTTAGGATCCATACTTGCAAAGATATCGTCATATTTAGATCTCATTATTCTTTTCCCTTACCTAACGACATTTGGAGCATTTGATTGACAACTTCTTTTTCTGCGTCTGTAAGTGAGGCAACAGTTTTTCCAAATTCAAAATAGTCTGCTAAGTTTATTTTTTTAATTTCAGGTTCTTTTAGTTTGCTGTAAGACCTTATATCTACAACTCTTTTACCATCCTTAAATTTTACACGTTTGAAATAATCATCATCTTTAGACTTTACCCAATCCATAAATGATCTCGGCTTATCTTTTGTTTCTCTTTCAAAATCTTCTCTGATTGAATCTGCAAGGTTTTGCATTACATCAAATTCGATCTTCTCTAAATCAGCTAAACGTTTTGTTTCCTCGTTGTTTCCTTTTCCCTCTAATGCCTTATCAATATTATTGAACATTTAATCGCTCCTTTACTTTTCTATTTAGTTTCGCATTAACTTTTTTTAATGCTCTGTTGATATATTTTTTCGCTAAAGCTTTTGCTGTTGCACTTTTATTTTTCTTTTTTATTTTCATAGATTCTACCTATGCGAATAAATCGATTAAATATAGCGGGGGTGATACACCGATCGGGGTCGGTAGATACTAAAGATCGAATATTGGATTTAATTCGGCCTTATAGGTGATTGGAATTTTGCCTTTTGTTTTTATAAAACTTTTTCTTATTTCTTTTCCTTTAGTGCTGTCCCATAATTTTCGACAGTTCTTTGCGTGTTGAGAAAGTGTTTTTCCGCTGTATTGATCGCTTTTATTTTCTACCCATTCTGTTTTATTTTTATTCTTTATGGGGTGAAATAAATTATAATTAATTTTATATCCTTGGCTTTCAACAAAGTACAAAATTTGATTTGTAATGGTGACAGTTTTTAATTTATTCTTTGGTGTCCCGTGTTTATTATAGATACCGTGAACAACCATCAAGGTCCAGGCTCTACGAACAACATTAAAGCCATCACTTTTAACTTTTGATTTGCCTTTAGGTTTCCAGGTGTTTTGAATAAGATTTAAAACGCTTTCAGGTTTAGCGTTTGTTGAATCTAAATACTTTATTAACGTTGCCCATTTTTCCTTGCCCATAACAACCTTTATACAAAAACCATGGACCAGGAACAATAGAACATTAATAGTCCTAAATAATATTTTTTAAGATCGGTTTTTCTTCTTCAAAAAATTCTATTGCATTAATCCCATCTACAACAGTTTCCTCAACAAGTTTTGCATACTTTAAAGCGATCTGTTCGGTAGTTCCTAAAGCGTCTGCAAGTGCTTTTATGTTTGGTGTATTTCTATAAAAGTTTGTTGCAAAGGTGTGACGTGTTGAGTGGATCTTCATATGTCTTTCAACACCCGCTAATAATAAAACGCTATCCCAGGTTTTACTTGGATCTATTATGTGTGGTGATGTGCATATCCCTGACTTTAGTTTTCTTCCATAATCTCTAGAGGGAAATACATATTTATTTCTAATATCATCTATCGGAAAATAGAATTTAGACTCTGGATTATTTAATCTATCAGTAGCAATTAAATTTAAAAATTTTATAGCTTCTTTACCTAACTTAAAAATAAGCTTCTGATTTTTCTTAGATGTTTTGGTTTTTAATAACTCTATTCGTGCTGACCCACCTTGTTTGTATTGGGCCCAGGTTAATGATGTTGCTTCTTCTCGTCTTCGCCCCGTGACTAATAGAAATGCAAGCAATAAACAAGTGACGGGATTTAATTTTTTCTGCTTATAATGATTATAATTCAATCTTCCCGTTCTTTGATCTATTTGGACCAATACATTCATGACTCTTTTAAGTTCTATTGGATCTAAAAAATCTAAATAAACATTCTCAGTAAACTTATATTTCTTTTTCATAATGAAAGGATTGTTGTCTTCTTTAACAAAGTCATTCCAAAATTTTCTTAAATATTCTTGTAATCTATTTGCAGTAATCGGGGATCTTGCACCACAAGTTTGATAAAGATCTTTAAACATTTTAGGGGTGATTGAAGACAGTTTTTTATACTGTAAATCTTCACACCTAACCAACCTATTCAAGATATCTTTGTCATAAGTATTTCTTAAAATCCAAGGACCAAACGTTGCTTTAATTCCTTTGATAGTGGATAGGGCATACTGATTAACGGAAGTTAATTCTTGTTGATAATAAGATCTAATAACTTCACCTAATTGCATTTTTAATATCTCAGCTTTTTCAGTTTGCTGTGGATCTTCACCATTATATATTTTTGTTGCTAATTCTTTTGCTCTTTTTGTAGCTTCAACAACACCAAGACTTGGATAGTTTCCAAGCTTTTTTCTTTGAGGATATTTTTTAAATTTAGTTCTATATTGAAAGAACCAAGTTTTAAGACCAGACGTTAAAACCCAAAACTCCAGGCCAGGATAGTCACCGCTCTTATAATATTTTTTATCTAATCTATTTAAACTTCTGCAATACGCGTCAGTTAATTTCTTTGCTTTTGATTTGCCCATTTGTTCTCCTTATCTATTTTCAGTTTATTTAAAAAAAGAGAAATAACTATTTGAGAACATCTACCGAACGCGTTGAGTGTGTAATATCGAGTCACTACAAAAACACTACAAGAAGTTCTACTTTCTTCCTTTGTATGTTCTTCGTTCTGTTCTTGTTCAATCATTATTTTTCTTTCTAATGATCGGAAACGTTAGGAAACTAAATGATTTTGATGGTGCCCCCGCACGGAGTCGAACCGCGGACCTATTGATTACAAATCAAGTAGCTTATTAAAATTTCCTTTCATTAACGTTGATACTACTTACTAATAGACTCACGTCAAGTAGCTCTTGTAGAAATCACTACAAAAACACTACACGTTGAAAAATAAAAGTTAAATAAATCAACAATAGCAATCATCACTTATTCGCAAAAACAAATCAAACTAAAAACAAAAAGCTGAGTCTTTATGCGGATTTTTAACACAGATTTTTGGACAACATTTGAGTCTGATTACAACTCCAACGAGTCTTTTTAGACTCCAGATCGTCCTAGGAGCGTCGCTGTTGCTCCGCTTGTTCGAGCATAGCCGAACGGATCAATAGGGGTCCTGGAGCGTTCTGCGTTTAGATTTGGACTCTTAAAAGCGATGTTTCCTTTGGTGATAAGGTATAGATTAAATAGGTCTGTAATACTAAGAAACAGACAGTTAAAGGGACCCAGAACCTTTTGGAGAATAAAACGCAATTAAGGATTCCTTTATTAAAAAAATAATATAAATTTTTATTATGAAAGAAAAAAATTCTACAAAAAATTTTTTAGAAAAATATTATGGCTTGGTATAATTCCACGGGTAAAGAAAATCATAGTTCACTATTCGATAATGTTGAATATGATCGTTGTATCTTTTGTGGTGATACGCGGACCGAGATTCATTCAACAGATTTTACAATTATGTTTTCGGAGTTTGAATATAACACGGGTTCAATCTGCAAGACTTGTTATCACGCAAACGCAAAGCAAGTAAAAGCAATCTAAATTCATGGATCAAGGTCCAGGCTACAAAGCTCATAAATCACGGACCAGGAATTAAATCTCATAAGGCCCTTTTTTATTTATATGTCTGCCTCGGTTGGTTGCAGTAAATTTCAATGGATTTGATTGGTGTTGATATGGATTAAGATTGTCCAGATAACCTTTATTAGACATATTAATTAGTGGTGTTCCATAGTGCTTTAGCATTCCTTTAGGTGGTTCGCGGAGCGATGATTGTAGTCTTTCAAATTTCCTTTGTTTCGCTATCTGAACAGCCTCGGGCAATAGATCTTGGACCTCTGGATCAACGTTGTGTTTAAGCTTAGCCAACATTCTCAATTCGTTCGTTTGTTGGAAAGCTGAGTTAGGATAATCACCTTTAAAATGGTTTCCTCTTTTCCTTTTTCTGGGGACATTTGTCCCTGGGGATTTGCCTATGATAGGACGCACTGTCTCTTGGCTACTGAATAAATATTTTCCATTGTGTTTAACGTATTGATCCTGATAGTGACCACGTTTCATTTTCTTTTTTAAATTATCTACTGATATTCCTTGCTGATTTGCAAATTCACTTCTGCTGTATTTAAATTTATTTATATCTGCCATAAGTTTTAAGGTTAACATTTCCCTTTGCATTTGTCCCCGCTTAGGTGGACGGTAAATAAAAAACCCAGATCCGAAATGGGCTCCCAGACCTGGGTTATGATCTCTAAAAAATTTAGACAAGGATTTAGAGTTATTACTAATGTTCGTTAATAATAATCCCATAATATTTATTTGCAATACCTGGATCGGGTGTACCTAGTTCAACTTCTTCTTTGGTAAAATTATTCTAACGGTTGGCAACTTACCTCTGCCACCACGTTTAACTTCTATAATTTTTTTATTTTCTAACTTACAAATTGCTTCCCATTTTTTAGTCGGTCCCACACCAAACCAAGCGTATAGATTTTTATTATCTACCTTTATTGGTAAGTGAGAATTTTCACTGGCACCTGGATATTTCAATCCCTGGATTGTTCTAATGTATTGATACAATCTTAAAGCGTTAACTCCGCATTTTGATATTTCGTAAAAGTGGTTTATGTGCATTGGCCCTCTCGTAAATGTAACACCCTCAGTAAATGATTTCTCACTTTCATCAGGCGGATTGTTATGTTTTCTGGTCGGTCTCATCATATTATAATAATTTTTAAATTATATTATTAATTATATAGGGCGGTGTACTCGATCTGTGGGTACGTTTAATCTTGATCGGGTGTACCTATCTATATGACTCATAATTTTATTAAAAAGTTTTTGGTCTTTGTTTGGTTCACCGTACGCGTCTAGCTGTTGGTAATTTGATTTTATTATTTCTTGGTCAACGTTGATTGGACCACCAACAACTTTTATAGAAGCGTCGATCATGATTTGTTTTGCTTCTTCTAATCTTTTTTTAAATTCTGGGATAGGTATTTCCAACATCACCGCGTCGTGAACAAGGGCAACTACTTTAAAATTTTCATCTGTTAGATCTATTAAAGCTTGTCTTAAAATTTCTCCCCCGTGTGCTTGGATAGGCCAATTCAATAAACTTTTATGGATATGTTTTTTCTTTCCCTCTTTAGTAGTGAATAAAGATTTAATATGTCTTTGCCAGCCATAACAAGTCGAAAAATAAGTTTTGTTTAAACTGTTTTCAATAAAGCCATCTATCCATTTAAAATAAACTTTAAAAATTTCTCTATACTTGTTCATTAAAAATTTTGCGTGAGATATGGAACACTTTAAACTTTCCGCCACCGCTCCTGGACCTTGGCCAAAATTATTTGCAAGATCTATTACTTTAAAAGTTCCTCTTTCTTCTGGGTGAGATTGTTTGGTTGCGTGTTCAGGGACCATATTAAAAAGCTTTGCAGTATAAATATAAATATCTCCTGATTGATAAGCTTTAATTTTATTTTGATCCCCTGACAAATAACCCATGATTGCGGGTTCCTGAGATTTGTAATCTAAATAAACTAAATAGTTTCCCATACTAGGTTTAATAAAATTTCTTGCCCATTTAGAAGCACTGAAAACATATCTAGATGATGATGGGGAAGTTCGTCCTGTCACTGTTCCAAACATATTAAAACTTGTTCTAGTTTTCCCATCTAGTCCTGGAGTATAGGCAGTTAGCTTTGTCATATTCTGCAAGGTTCTTATTTCATTAAATTTTTCAATTTCTTCGTTGTCTAGGTTTTGTTTAATTATCTTTTTATTGGTGGTGAAGTTTCCTGATTTCATTCTAGGCCACTTACGATCTAATTTATTTCTTTTAATTAATTCATTAAATTTTGTGTGACTAAAAGATAGATTATCATTAAATACATCTATTTCTTTATTGGCTTCTTTTATCAGTTCATCTTTAACCATTGGCCAATAAGTATTAAATTTATTTACTAGATTAGCGTCTATTGGAATTCCGTTTCTTTCAACAAGGGCCACACAACCAATCGCATAACCACGATTTAATATTCTCCATAACTCACCGTCAAAATCTTCATCTGTTTTTAATTCTAATTTATTTTCAATATCTAAAACTTGTTTTATAAATAACTGTCTCAATAGCTCAGTATCAGCTTCGCAGTAATCCAGGATTTCTTTTTGTTCAGCTCTGGTATATGTAAAAGGTAAGTGACTAAATTCGTTTCTTCTTAAAATTAAATCTAAATTTTTTTCCTTATCTGCCTCTGACATCTTATCTTTAATTCCATAATTTTCTGCTGTTGCTAATAACGTTAACGCACCTTTACCGCTTCGCATGGTTTTATAGAGTCTTGAAGTTTCAACATAAGCGTCCCAAATATTTGAGGGTCTTCCGTGTAATAAATTTAAATGTGACCCTACCTCTGCTGTTGAATTATAACTAATCAATAAACACTTATCGAAATCAAAAGGGGCCTGGTATGACTTTTTATCGCCATACCAAAATCTAAATTTCTCACCACTAAAGACATCAATATAAACGTGGCATAAAACTTTTTCTGGGATTGTCTTTGTCGAGTCTAAAAGGAATTCTGTATCTTCCACTAAAACCTTTTCGAAATGATTTTCTATATAGTTCAAGAATTTCATTCGCTGTCAGTTCCTGACTTACTTTTTTTCTTTTCTTCCACACCATTTTTAATAGTCCTTTCCATTTCCAATCCAAAACAATTGGTAAATTTTTCTTTCTTATGACTCTCAAAGTATTCGTCAACGCCTTGCCTATCGTAATGAATTGGTTTTTTCATTTTTTCCAATGAGTCTTTTATGTCGCCCGCAATAACTTCTTGGGCTTCTAATTGTCCGTCTGGATCTGCAATAAAATTTTCAATTTCTTCGTACCAATCAAAGTCGGACGGACTGAAATGGATTGTGTTTTCTTTGCACAGCTTCCACCACTTTTTAAATTTTATATGTGTATCGTCCATTAAACATTACCCCCAACGTTCCTGATTAAAGCCTCGTGATCCAAGGTTTCGATAATTCTTCCATCAAAAACCATATCCACTATTTCTGCGTCGTCCATCTTGGACCATTCAGGAATTCTATCTGTTCCAGGGTGTGACCAGGATTGCCAACCAACAGAATTAGATTTCCATTTAGCCTTGATCCATTGACCGTCTAGGCCTCTTTCAATCGCTTTAAATACTGACTGTTTTGATAGCTTTGTTTTAACTGAGGGGACCCATAAAAACTCTGTCCCAAACCAATTAACACATCTTAAAATTAGTTTAGTGTTGTTGGTATCATCAGCTTTATTAAAGATTTTTTCTCTTAAACCTTTGTCTTCTACCTGGACAACATAATCTAGAAGCTCACCATCTGGATCATGTAAAGATACAGTTTGGACTTCTGTTAAGTCTTCGTATGTTGCACCTTTGATCGTGAACCAATGCATTTTGCCAGGGGATTTAATTTCTATTCCCTGACTGTCTGACGGTCCATCACTTACGTTTGTTGTTTCTAGTGATACTTTCTTCGCTAGTTCTTTATTAAATTTTGCCATAACTATTTTCCTTGTCTGATTTAGATTATTAATACAATGTCGATCTACCTTTCTTATTTAAGTAGTCGTTGACTTCATCAACATTATATAAGATTACACCGCCTCTATTTTTATTTTTCGCACGTCCGACAACAGTAAAGGGCAGGCCGTATTTTCCCTGACGTTGTTTTGATAACGTTGAAACTTTGATTGAAAAAAGATCTTCTACATCTTTTGGTCTAATAAATTTTTTATTCATTTAATTATCTACGCTTTCCAGATTAAATTGTTTGTTTAATTTTTTTTCGATTGTTGCCTCAGCAGTTTTGAATTTAAGACGGTCTTCATACAGCTTCTTATTCTCTCGTTCTATCTCTGCTAGATGTCGTAATTGATCTGTGTAGTGTTGGTTAAGATCCTCTAATTCAAAATCTTTGTCCTGGATTGTTTCTTGTAGCTCTTTAATCCTATCTTGTTTTAATCCAATTTCTTTCCATAACTCGGATTGCATAGTCGCCATTTTGTTAATTGTTTCGTTATGTTCCTGGCAAGCTTTCAAGGCTGATTTTGCCATTGTCCAAGTATCGTTGATCGTCAATCGTTTAGTCATATTTCTTTGCTCCTATAAAACTCGCCAAACCCATTGTTGTATTTTTTAAGTCTTCATCTTTTTTCTGTTGAACAATTTCTTTGAACCTTTTTTCAAGTCTCATAGTTTCTGGATCAGGGACATTGGATATTGATTGAAGTCTAGCCTGGTCTAGCTTTGGAAACTCCAATTTAAATTCTAATTGATTTGGACTTTTATTTATTGCAGTTAACGGTTTTGATTTTGCTCCCGTCATTTGTCTTTGTCTTTCCAATTTTTCAGCTAACTTTCCATACTGTTCTGGTGTTGCTTGTTTTGGATATTTTGGTGTGACCTTGGCACCAGGTTTATTTTGTTTCGTTAATATACGTTGATCTGTGTTTGAAATTTTTTGTGAATTTAATGTAGATCTATCTTTTGTAGCCATTAAATATTTAATTTCATCTGAATCAAGATCTCTTGATTTCATTTCTTCAATTAAAATATTTCTTAAAACATCTGGTTTGTTTTTAGTTTTAGTTTGTATTTTCTTTGGACTGTAATTAATTACTTGTTGTTTAATATCTGGGCCATCTTCATATTTGTTTAACGTATCAACAACATGATTATTCATATTTTTTTTATTGGCTTTAACTTCCCTCATATATTTTATTCTCTCAGGGTCACCTCTAGTAAATTCAGCAGCCTCTTTAGGATCCATACTTGCAAAGATATCGTCATATTTAGATCTCATTATTCTTTTCCCTTACCTAACGACATTTGGAGCATTTGATTGACAACTTCTTTTTCTGCGTCTGTAAGTGAGGCAACAGTTTTTCCAAATTCAAAATAGTCTGCTAAGTTTATTTTTTTAATTTCAGGTTCTTTTAGTTTGCTGTAAGACCTTATATCTACAACTCTTTTACCATCCTTAAATTTTACACGTTTGAAATAATCATCATCTTTAGACTTTACCCAATCCATAAATGATCTCGGCTTATCTTTTGTTTCTCTTTCAAAATCTTCTCTGATTGAATCTGCAAGGTTTTGCATTACATCAAATTCGATCTTCTCTAAATCAGCTAAACGTTTTGTTTCCTCGTTGTTTCCTTTTCCCTCTAATGCCTTATCAATATTATTGAACATTTAATCGCTCCTTTACTTTTCTATTTAGTTTCGCATTAACTTTTTTTAATGCTCTGTTGATATATTTTTTCGCTAAAGCTTTTGCTGTTGCACTTTTATTTTTCTTTTTTATTTTCATAGATTCTACCTATGCGAATAAATCGATTAAATATAGCGGGGGTGATACACCGATCGGGGTCGGTAGATACTAAAGATCGAATATTGGATTTAATTCGGCCTTATAGGTGATTGGAATTTTGCCTTTTGTTTTTATAAAACTTTTTCTTATTTCTTTTCCTTTAGTGCTGTCCCATAATTTTCGACAGTTCTTTGCGTGTTGAGAAAGTGTTTTTCCGCTGTATTGATCGCTTTTATTTTCTACCCATTCTGTTTTATTTTTATTCTTTATGGGGTGAAATAAATTATAATTAATTTTATATCCTTGGCTTTCAACAAAGTACAAAATTTGATTTGTAATGGTGACAGTTTTTAATTTATTCTTTGGTGTCCCGTGTTTATTATAGATACCGTGAACAACCATCAAGGTCCAGGCTCTACGAACAACATTAAAGCCATCACTTTTAACTTTTGATTTGCCTTTAGGTTTCCAGGTGTTTTGAATAAGATTTAAAACGCTTTCAGGTTTAGCGTTTGTTGAATCTAAATACTTTATTAACGTTGCCCATTTTTCCTTGCCCATAACAACCTTTATACAAAAACCATGGACCAGGAACAATAGAACATTAATAGTCCTAAATAATATTTTTTAAGATCGGTTTTTCTTCTTCAAAAAATTCTATTGCATTAATCCCATCTACAACAGTTTCCTCAACAAGTTTTGCATACTTTAAAGCGATCTGTTCGGTAGTTCCTAAAGCGTCTGCAAGTGCTTTTATGTTTGGTGTATTTCTATAAAAGTTTGTTGCAAAGGTGTGACGTGTTGAGTGGATCTTCATATGTCTTTCAACACCCGCTAATAATAAAACGCTATCCCAGGTTTTACTTGGATCTATTATGTGTGGTGATGTGCATATCCCTGACTTTAGTTTTCTTCCATAATCTCTAGAGGGAAATACATATTTATTTCTAATATCATCTATCGGAAAATAGAATTTAGACTCTGGATTATTTAATCTATCAGTAGCAATTAAATTTAAAAATTTTATAGCTTCTTTACCTAACTTAAAAATAAGCTTCTGATTTTTCTTAGATGTTTTGGTTTTTAATAACTCTATTCGTGCTGACCCACCTTGTTTGTATTGGGCCCAGGTTAATGATGTTGCTTCTTCTCGTCTTCGCCCCGTGACTAATAGAAATGCAAGCAATAAACAAGTGACGGGATTTAATTTTTTCTGCTTATAATGATTATAATTCAATCTTCCCGTTCTTTGATCTATTTGGACCAATACATTCATGACTCTTTTAAGTTCTATTGGATCTAAAAAATCTAAATAAACATTCTCAGTAAACTTATATTTCTTTTTCATAATGAAAGGATTGTTGTCTTCTTTAACAAAGTCATTCCAAAATTTTCTTAAATATTCTTGTAATCTATTTGCAGTAATCGGGGATCTTGCACCACAAGTTTGATAAAGATCTTTAAACATTTTAGGGGTGATTGAAGACAGTTTTTTATACTGTAAATCTTCACACCTAACCAACCTATTCAAGATATCTTTGTCATAAGTATTTCTTAAAATCCAAGGACCAAACGTTGCTTTAATTCCTTTGATAGTGGATAGGGCATACTGATTAACGGAAGTTAATTCTTGTTGATAATAAGATCTAATAACTTCACCTAATTGCATTTTTAATATCTCAGCTTTTTCAGTTTGTTGTGGATCTTCACCATTATATATTTTTGTTGCTAATTCTTTTGCTCTTTTTGTAGCTTCAACAACACCAAGACTAGGATAGTTCCCAAGCTTTTTTCTTTGAGGATATTTTTTAAATTTAGTTCTATATTGAAAGAACCAAGTTTTAAGACCAGACGTTAAAACCCAAAACTCAAGTCCAGGATAGTCACCGCTCTTATAATATTTTTTATCTAATCTATTTAAACTTCTGCAATACGCGTCAGTTAATTTCTTTGCTTTTGATTTTCCCATTTGTTCT
>Ga0209535_1002385_pt1 | contig 12262 bp, 30 predicted proteins | sample LinPmetageLP28_FD_184041 | JGI IMG/M metagenome (GOLD analysis project Ga0209535, IMG submission 184041) | Marine viral communities from the Pacific Ocean - LP-28 (SPAdes) (version 2) | ecosystem: Environmental > Aquatic > Marine > Oceanic | place: Pacific Ocean | collected 2009-08-22
ATGACTTAAACAACTGTGCTAAACGATACACCGGTAAAACAAAAAATGAAAGTGATTTATATGCAGCCGCAAAAGATTGGGGTGTTGACGCCAAGGCAGAAATGTATAAACTACCTGCCATTTATGTAGGTGCATACGCAGAAAAAGATGCAGAGATAACTTTAGAGTTATGGCAAGAACTTAAAAAAGAAATACTACACCAAGATATACAATCTATTTTTGATTTAGAGACTGAATTGTTTCCTTGTCTGGTATCGATGAAATTTCTTGGCGTGAAAGTGGACGTTCAAAAAGCTCATACAATGAAGCAAGAGTTATCGCAACAAGAAGCCAAGTTAATCCAAACAGTAAAAAAAGAAACAGGAATAGACACTCAAATATGGGCTGCACGATCGATCGCACAAGTGTTTGATAAATTGAAACTAGACTATGATAGAACTGAGAAAACATCTGCACCTTCCTTTACTAAAAATTTTTTACAGAATCACCCCCACCCACTGGTGAAACGAATCGCCCAGGCCAGGGAAATAAACAAGGCCCATACCACGTTTATAGATACCATACTAAAACATTCACACAAGGGTAGAATACATGCTGATATTAACCAATTAAGATCAGATAATGGCGGAACTGTGACAGGCAGATTCTCGTACTCAAACCCTAATTTACAGCAAATACCAGCAAGAAACAAAGACCTTGGACCACGGATCAGGGCGTTATTTGTGCCTGAGGAAGGCCATACATGGGGTTGTTTTGACTATTCACAGCAAGAACCTAGACTGGTGGTGCATTATGCAGCTTTACAGAATCTCTATGGAGTGGACGATGTATTGGACGCGTATCGCGAAGGCGATGCGGATTTTCACACGATCGTTGCTGATATGGCAGAGATACCTAGATCGCAGGCCAAGACTATAAACCTTGGTCTGTTCTATGGTATGGGTAAAAATAAATTACAAGCAGAACTAGGTGTATCTAAAGATGTATCTGATAACCTGTTTAAACAATACCACAACAGAGTACCATTTGTTAAACAACTGATGGACAATGTTATGAGTCGTGCGCAAGAGTCCGGTAAAATTAGAACACTGCTGGGTAGACTGTGTAGGTTTCATCTGTGGGAACCGAACCAGTTTGGAATACACAAGTCATTGCCACATGATCAAGCGCTCTTGGAACACGGACCAGGGATCAAGCGAGCATTTACATACAAAGCATTAAATAAATTAATACAAGGATCAGCAGCTGACATGACAAAAAAAGCTATGATAGAATTATACAAAGAAGGTATCATACCGCATATACAAGTACATGATGAACTTGATATATCTGTTGAAGACCCTGCACATGCAGAAAAAATAAAACAGATTATGGAATCTGCTGTTGATTTAGAAGTACCTAACAAAGTAGACTACGAATCAGGTCCTAATTGGGGCCAAATAAAATAAAATTATGGCTTACTTAAACGCAAATATTCCTGTACAATACGCGCAAATAAAAAAGGAGTATTTATATGACCTTAAAAAACATAAAGGCGAAGTTGAAGACTGTATTATCTTCGGCATCACATCTCTTACCGGCAGGGCTATTCTCTTCCATGCCATCATGGAAAACGGTGCTGTCTTTTATCGTGTCCCCATATCGGCTTTTATTCAACGTGGTTATGAACCCGAGTCTGTTCCGACCCAAAGACTTGATGAACTGGAATTGTGGAATAGTTTTTCTTATTACCCTGCTGTTACTAGTTGGGATATTTTAACAGCTGCATCCGGAAAATACATTGGTAAAGATAAAAAATGGTATCACGGCAAGTATTTATTTACCGTTGACTGGGGCCACCCAGATGCTAATATACTAAATTCTGATCATTCAGAGATTCCGCACGAACATAAGTGCGCCCACATAATTGCGTTAAACAACGGGAATTATGCAGCACAACCTAACAACAGATGTATCTGGGACCTGCCTTCGTTTACTGTGAAGGATAATATTCCTGACTGGAAAGTACAAACTTCAGAATGGAATGTAGAAGATACTGGAGCATGGAAAACAGAAGATACCGACAATTTCTTTTATGAGATTGAGGAAAAGAAAAAATGAGGAACGTAAATGAATTTAGTAGATTTGTTAAAGAAAAATATAGTAATGATACCGGTAGTAGCTTCAGTGCTAGTCGGAACATTTACTGGCGTTCGTTACATTGTAAATCTTACTGATACCATCAATCAAAACGAATTAAGACTTACTAATCTTGAAAGAGATGTAGGTGTATTAGAAAAAAATATTACAGATATTAATACAAGACTATCTTCTGCTGAAGCAACATGGCAAATGGCAGAAAATTTATACAGACAATTAGCTGATCAAGTTAGAGAACACAGTTATGATATTAAAGATCTTAACCGGGAAATTAATTATTAGGATGTATTATGGAGATAGCCAGGATGGATTACAGATTTACAGCGATACTAATAATTATGTTAACTCTACTAGCTTTGTTTGGTGGACCAGCGCATAGTAGAAATGAGTATCTTAATAATGGCACTAATACTTGTAGCACTGGTGATCTCAGCTTATCAGTCGAACAAAGAGATTCAGAGTACCGTTATAGGCATTTTAATCCCGATAATAATTATTCTAATCCTTCTGATGATAAGTCGTTAAGATTAACGTGGAGACACTATCTAGGCTCTGCCTGCACTGATGAATTTAAGGCTGTTCAACAAGAAAATATGGAATTAAAACAACAGCTAGAGCTGATGAAAATGTGTGGAAAAGTCAATAAAAACCCCACTTTAATCAACAATCCTAACTTCAAATTGTTAGTTTCTAAATGTTCTGGTATAGTTATTCCCGATGATAAAATTATTAAACCTGATGGAAGCTACTGGGATTCAATTAAAGATGATTATAAAAAAGAAAATCCTGACATCAAACTTATGGGTGATAAAATTGTAAGATGAAAATATCTGAGAACACTTCTGTAAGTATGCCGGTCAAGAATATGTTAATGATAATCGCAGGAGTCGTAGCCGGCGTGTTTGCATACACAGAGTTAACTTCAAGATTAGTATCGTTAGAAACTTCACGTGAATTATTTGAAAATGATTTACTTAAAAAATCTGAACAGGTTCCTGTAGACCAAGAGCAACATTTTTTATTAGAAGATTTATATAAGTCCGTAGAAAAAATGGAAAAGACTCAAGAAATGAACATGACTAACAAAGTTAATATAGAATTTCTTAATTCACAATTAAATAAAGCATTAAAAGATATAGAAGAATTAAAAGATAAGGTAAGAGAAAATGGCAACGGGACGTATTAATAGAAAAGTATTAGACCACATTGCACAGATAAATAAAGAGAATAAAGCTGCGAGTTTAGCAAAAGATTTAAAAAAAGAAGTAGAAACTGGTAAGCATGGTACACAAAAATATGTTATCAAGCAAGGTGAAAACAAAGGTAAAATAATATGACAGAATTAATTGTAGCTTTACTTATGATTGTACACGGAGAGATTAAGGAAGCCCGTATACAACCAACAATGTCAGATTGTTTGAAAGGCAAACGTGTCGCGAAACGTCAATCTAAGTCACACATAAAATATCAATGTATTAAATCAAAAGCAGAACTTGAAGAAAATATAGATGGATCTTTGTCGATAAAGAAGTTAATATTAAATTAATGAAAGTATCAGCAGAAGTTGTTAACGGTGAATGCCCAACATGTGGTGAACTAACTATGTTAGTTGGTCTTACAAATGAATTATATAGATGTATGAATTGTGGATCTGATCTACATCAACACGTTAATGGTAAAATAACTTATCTACCTATCATGACAACACCTAATGATGGTGCTACACCTTTTGTAAAAGAATGGAAAGACGGATAATAAATAATTATATACAGTAATGTTAATAAAACACACTGAGTTTAATTCGATAAAAGAAAATAAAGTAACTTTAATAAAAAATTTTATTTTACTAGAAAGAAATTATGATTTTAATTTATTAAGTAATTTAATGGAAGAAAATGAATGCAAAATTCATCAAAAATCATTTGTAGGTAATTTAAAAGATGTATTTCAAATGTTTAAAGTAAGTAATACCTTACAAGAATTTAAAACATTCTTTGATTTTTTAAGTAAGTTATTTAAATATGAAAGACATGAATACGATGAAGTAGATTTATTTTTTAGTTTTGTATCTCAAGTAGGTAATAGTCACGTAGATCTAGAAGATGTTTTTATTATAGGTCTTAAAGGAGAAGTTATTTACAGAGTCTTTGGTGTAGAAAATAAAGATTATTATCTTAAAAAAGGTGATATGATTTTTATACCTAAAGGCATAAAACATAAAGTAATAGGACTAAGTTCTAGAATTGTTGCATCAATAGGATTTTATGGTAAGAGATTAAATGGCTAAACAAAGTTTTAAATTCTTTACACCCCGTGATAAGCCCAAGAAACGTGGACCACGGCATCACAAAAAATCTCAAAACAAACAAGAGAAACGTCAAAAAAAACAGACGAGATACAAAGGCCAGGGTTGACAAACATCCTCTGATATCCTATATATAGGATATGAAAGAAAAACAATTAACAATAACAAGTAACGACATTACTCAGAAACAATGGTCTAATTTAATTTTAGAACTTAATCTGATTAAAAAATCTTGGGCTAATTATGCAACGTTAAACATAAAAGCACCGGGTATAAAAAAGATAATAGCACATGGAACACGGACTAACTTTAAAGAAGATTGATAATATCTGGAGACAGTGGGACAAAACAAAAGACTCTAAGTACAAAGATCTTTGGTATAAAACTATAAAGGAGTGGGCTGATGGACGTAATAATATTACAAGACGGGCTATATCATCTTTACCCAGTGACAAAAAGTTGGTTCATAGGAGTGACTTTACCAGAAACTATTGATTTTTTTAGTCTCTGTGATGTGTTAAGGAATGAGTTAACAACTTATCTTAATCACATAAATAAACATGTCATGAAAGATGGAAGTGGAATCTTTTATGGCTGTATACAAAATCAGTAAGTGTACAACCAGCGTCCAAATCTTGCCTCTGGCATTTCCCTGTACGTTAGCGATGACCGCAAGGTAGCAATGGGTGTACCACCTATAGCGTCAGAGTTCCCTGATCAGGATGGCGCTTAGGTAATATGAATTAAATAATTTTATCAGTTTTACAATCAAACCTAGTATACATTTTAAATTCATCTACTTTTTCTGAAGTCATTTCTCTCAACAAAGCACCAGAATAATCATACGCATAATAAATACATTCATGATAAGTATTAAATTCTTCCACAGGAGTTGGAATAGATTTGCAGTCATTTCCTGGAATGCCACTACAAACTAACATTAATAAAATAAATTTTGTCATTGACTTTTAATATTAATCTCCTATATAGTCATTATAACTAAATGAAAGGAAGTCACAATGACTGATATAACTAAATACAGAAATGTTTCCTTAACACATGAAACATATAAGGAAGGACATTTTTTATCAACAGTATTATTTGATGGTTTACAAGTGTCAATGTCACAATTAATTGAATCTTTAATTTCTAAAAAAATTCAAGAATTAAATTTAAAAGATAAAGTAGCACAATACGATGAACCTAAAAAAATAGTACATAAAAAGAAAAAGAAAGCAAAGAAGAAAGCAAAAAAACTAAATGGAAAAGCTAAAAAAGTATAACGTACACGCAGCAATCTGTCCTGACTGTAATGGTAATGGATATGTTAAAGCTATTTTAGAAGAAGGTAGAGAACATGTGGTCCTCCAGTGCGAGACATGTGACTCGGAAGGGGAGATCTATGTGGATGAGTCCGAAGTTGTGGAGTCTTATATCGATGCTGATAATGTTACAGATCGTGGTAAACTACATTAAATGATACCTGATACAGACAAAGCATATATTGCAGGCTTGTTTGATGGTGAGGGTTCTATTCACATTAGACGTGGCATTGAAAAGAAAAAGAAACACAAAGGTAAACCTGGATACAGACTATCTAATAGTCTACGTCTAAGCATGGAGATCACTATGACTGACCGTAGTGTTCTTATGTGGGTGCACGAAATATTAGGTGTTGGAACTCTAACACCTAAAAAGGTAAAAGGTAAACGAGTTGATGGTACACCATACTTAAAACAATACAGATGGCGTTGCACGTTTCGTGACGCATACTATGTTTGTTGTTTGATATGGCCTTGGGCTCATACAAAGTTACCTAAAATACAAAGGGTGATAAACCATTACACAAGTAACGCGTTAAAAAATAATGTGATATCATTAGATGAATATAGGGCGGTACAAGAGGATGTTAGATAAATGAAAACAATTTTATTAAATGATATTTTATCTGAGAAAGAATTATTTTTTATTTATAACGAAGTAACTACTTCACCTTGTTGGTCTGTTTCAACTACTTCTCGAATGCCTGAGTATTCTTCTAACAAACAATTTGCAGGTGGAGCAATGTTTAATGTTATGTATAATAATGAAATTTTAAACTATCCTTTATATTTATATGGCCAAACTTTAGTTCATAGAATAGCTAAACTATTGGAAGAAAAACATATTGGAATGCATACAAAACTTAAACGAATGTGGTTTTTATCTACATATACCGGAACCCCTCTTCATTATTTACATGCCGATCAATATGGTGTTAAAGATGATTCTTATCATTCTATTTTATTATTTCTTACTCCTGTTTGGAAAACTGGTTGGAGAGGATCATTTTATGTAGATGGAGATGAGTTTAAATTTAGACCAGGAAGTGCTGTAGTATTTGATTCTTCTGAGTATCACACAGGAGAAGACCCTATTTCAGAAACATATAACTGGCAAAGGATAACTTTAAATATGATAGTTTCTGGAAAGAAAGATGAAGGTAATTAAATGTTAGATAAATATATTTATAATTTTTTAATGTTCGTAAATCATTGGTCAACAAAACTTACAAGTTGGTCATGGTGTATGTTATACTCCGATAGAAAAAAAGGCTATGGAAACAAAAGAAGACGTAAAAATTCGTGAGATTCTTGAGAAAGAAGAGGTCTTACAGAAAAGAAAAAAGAAAGTTGAACCTCAATTTGGATTGGGTCAAGTGCCTACTTATGGTAAATCTAGATCGGGGAGAGAGTATGGCGGGTTTATAAAAGAATCAGAACGTATAAAAATGGAATTTAAAGCAACTAATAGAGGTCGTAAAACAAATAAGAAAGGACCTTATGACATTTAGATGGGACGGTAAATCAAGACCTGTCGATGATAAGTATCGTAAAAGATTTGATGAAATATTTGGTAAAAAAGAAGAGGAAGAATTAAAAGAATCTTATCAACAATCTAAGTTAAATAAAAAAGAAAGAGAAAAAAATGAAAAAGATTAATATACTATCTTTAGATTGTGATTGGATAGAAAACATGAAACAACAAGAAGAAATTCTAAGCTTTATAATACCTATCATTTATGATCATACAGATATAGTAACCGCGTATTCACATAAAGAAATATATCCATTGTTTACTCATGGGTATGATGAGTATAATTTAATTAATATAGATCACCATCACGACTTTCATTATGGTTACATGGGAAAAGACACAACCGTTCTTGATGAGGGTAACTGGTTGTTTCATCTATCAAATATATTTAAAAAAAAGATTAATTATACATGGATATCTAATCCACATTCTGGTCACATAATGCTTAAAGAGTATAAAAATTTAAAATCTTTTAGTTTTGATCACAATCTTAATTATATAACCACAAGAAAATTTGATAAAATCTTTATATGTTGTAGCCCTGACTATGCTACTAAATCGGAGGTTATCTCTGCCTATAAAATTATAGAAAAAATTGTTAAAGAAAAGAAAGGACGTAATGATTAAGAAAAGTAATAAATACAACTACATCCAAGGTAAACAGCTCACGGACCCCGGATCAGGGACCAGGGTTTATGAGATAAGTAATTATAGACTTCCGAGCGTGACTACTATATTAGGGGCCACCGCAAATAAATCATTTTTAAAAGATTGGAAGGCAAAAGTTGGAGAAGAAAACGCAGAACGCATCAAGAATCATTCTAGTGCACGGGGCACCTGCATGCATAAATTCTTGGAACATTATGTTCTCGGAACTGGCTGTGTTGATCTTACAAGCATCGGACAAGAGGCGCGTCCCATGGCCGACAAAATTATTGAGATTGGTCTTGCGCCAGTGGAAGAGTATTATGGTTCTGAAGTCATGTTGCACTATCCGGGTCTATACGCGGGTTCGACAGATTTGGTTTGCAATCATAATGGCAGAGAAACTATTGTTGACTTCAAACAAGCTAACCGTCCGAAAAGGGAAGAATGGATCGAAGACTATTACTTACAAATTGCCATGTACGCAATGGCCCACGACTACGTCTACGGCAGTAAAATTGAGCAAGGAGTTATCATGGTCTGCACGCCTGACTTATATTATCAAGAATTCAAAACAGAAGGTGCAAGCCTTCGAGGCTGGAAACACAAGGCACTAAAACGAATCGATATGTATAATGAACTTATACACGATGAGAAAGAAAGAACCAAACCAATGAAAGCAGAGGATTTTAATGACAGATCAAACGAGATGGGGAATACCCGAAGTACAACTAAAGAATAAAGTTAAAAAATACCAGGACGATAACTTTAATGCAGCGTTAAACCATGCAAAAAATTTAAATGGTAAAAATTTAGGTCAATTAATCTTTGAATTACAACAATTAAAGGAGAATAAAAATGAACGAAATGTTGTTTAGAACGCTTCTAAAGAGATACGAAGCTACAATCGAAGACGCATTGTACAAAATACAATCGTTTAATGAAAATAATATAATAATACCAGAGCACATCGATATTACAGGAGAAGTAGATAAACTACTGTTAATTATTGCTGAAGCTGAGGATAAAGTGGCAGTAATGAGGAAATATTATGTCAAAAATAAGGCAGAAAGTAACGTATTGTGATAAAATTGCCACAATTGTTGTATAAATACCACAGCATTATGACGTTGTATATGTATGGTAAAAAAAATAAAAAAAAAAATAAAAACTACTATAGAAATAATGTCATTCTGTCACTTTGGTCTAGAAGTGTTGGTATATATGACTTTAGGGTAGACAAAATGTTGTTAAAAAAAGTGTCACCTGACAGATTATTTTGTCACCTATGGCAATATTTTAGTTTGCCTATGCGCGCGCGATACAAAATTCTGGAAAAACTGATTTTTTTTAGATACATATACAGATATGAAATCCAGAAAAAAATCTAGAAGAATTGACAGCTACGAAAAACCAAAGACTGTAAGACAGCAGTTGAAGTTTCCTTATAAGAGAGTGCGTATCGATTGGATTGATATTATTACTGAGGGTGGTTGGGGTTCTGAGCGTGAGTTTAAAAATATGAAACTTGCTACACCTGTAAGTGAAGGTTGGTTGTTTAGTAAAGACGATGAAACCGTAAGAATCTTTGCTGGTTATGATGTTGATGATGATGGGTCTATTACTTTTTCTGAAAGGTCTGTGTTTCCAACTTCGTGTGTGAAAAAGATAACGAAAGTTCATTAAAAATTTAAATTAAAATGATAAAAATTTTAGATGGCTTCTTTGAAGAAGATGACTTGAATAAAATTCAAGAGCATGTAACTACTAAAATATCTTACACTCCCTGCTGGAGTGATGGTCAAGAAAAAACAAAAAAGAGTTATTATGGTGACAGGTTTTATTTAAAAGAAGAACCTAAATTAAGAGATTTTTTTGTTAGACAAGCAGAAAATAAATTTAAGATTAAGATCAAAGAAGTAAATGATAATACTGGTATTGATTTAAGAAATTTAGATGACTTTAAACCTCACATAGATGAGTTTTCTAAAATAAATATTTTAATAATGTTATATGGACCGGTAGCTGTTACGAATGGAACAGTTTTTTATACCGAAGATAATTTAGATATTCACGTTGGTTTTAGACCAAATAGAGCGTTGTTGTTTCCTTCTAACTGGACGCACAGTTCACATGCAAGTAAAGAGACGGGAATGAGAAGGTATACTTCTTCTATTTTTGTGAGCGATTATGAGAATGTTCTAGAATAGGTGACTGATCATCAGTTAAAAGACTTGCGTAATCTTCTTCGATTTGTGCCATTTTCATTTCTAGCTGTTCTTCTGTCATGTCTTCTAGTTTACCATGTTTTATTATTTTTCTGTCTATGTATAGTCCTCCTGCCTTTCCTCGATTTGTTTCAGCGTTTACGGCAGCGGAGAAAGAATTCTTTTTCAAAGCTAACGTCTTGATTCTAGCTAATTCTGCTATGTGACTTTCATAAGTAACACCAAATTTTAAATCTCTTTCTTGTTCTAATTCATCTTTGTATTTTACTACAAGTGGTGACTGTCTTGGGTTTGTTAATTCACTACCCTCAACTCTAGCTCTTTTTGGTGAATACCCTGCCAGCTCTGCTGCTTCCATTTTATTGACAGGTCCTTCTGGTCCGCCAAATACTAAATATTGGCAGAATCTTTTTTGCATTTCTGTTAATCTTTTTGGAACTCCCATATTGACTTTTTAAGGTAACTATCCTATATTGTCAATATATGAAAGATGAAGATAGAGGTCCTTTAGATCTCACATTACTTACAGAGCAATACAGAGCTGACCTTAAAAGATACCAAGACAGAGAAAGTCTATATATTAATAATGAAAATAAATTAAAAGGTGCACAACAAATAGCTATTGAAATGGCAACTGCTGTAGCAAAACTTGACAGAAAAAATGAAACGTTGATGAAAGAAATTGATAGACTTAATGTAGAGATTCAACTATTAGAAATGCAGATAAAAAAATAATGAGAGTTCAAGACTTACAGGAATTTTTATCTAAATTCACAGAAGCTAAAAACGATGGCAGTAGACAAGGTAATGCTGTTTCTAATGCAATCATAATGGTAGAAGTAAATGGTTATTTAGAAAAGGTTACTAAAATGGAAGTACATGAAAACAACACACCAATTGTAGGACACAAAGGTCATAGTGCACATCGTCTTGTATTAAAAACAACTAAAAAATCTAACTTACTGATACCACCTAAACTGCAATATTAAGTGCAGTGATTACCTTGAAAAATATATGGGCCCAGAGGCAAAATTCTATCAACAAATTAAAAGAAATTTTAAGTCACTTTCGCTTATTCGAATTGAAAACAATAGCTTACTTGGTACTCCTGATGTATTGGTCTGTAATACTTCTGGGAACTTTTGTACTTTAGAAATTAAGGTAACCAAAGGTAACAAAATCCGATTTAGCCCACACCAAATTGCCTTCCATAAACGTCATCCTAAGAATACATTTATCATAGTAAAGGCCCTTGGTCCTTTACCCCCTAAAACTTCTCCAATATCCATGTACCGTGGTTCTAGGATCACTGAGCTTGCTGCTTTAGGCTTGAAGCTTGACGCTTGCTACTCTAATTGGGATGCTTGTCGCTTGGCGCTTGATGCTTGTGGCTTGCCGCTTGAAGCTTGAGGCCCGGACCAGGTGCACGCTGTACCCCACCGTCGTGGGTTCTCCAGCTAATGACCTGATCCGTATATTCCCGGGGGAATTTTTTAATGTTCACCATAACAAATATTTTTAACTGTCTTGTCCCAGCAAGCTCGACAGTCTTTACACTTATTGCCTTGAGTAGGGGCCGGACATGTACGCATCCCGGGCTTAGTTGTAACCGTTGACGTGTGCGGCCAGCTCGCTGGTGCCTCTTGGTCTATCATCGGTACAGAAAATCTTACAGTTAAATTGTCAGGACAGCTGGTTAGATGGTCCTTCGTCCACGCTTCACGCGTTGGCATCCAGTGCTTAACTTCAGGTGTTAATCTACAGACTTCATAGATCTTATTTAAATGGTCCAGGTTCTGTACATCGCCTGAGTCGTGCCATCTAAAGTACTTGACCTTTTTTGAATTAATTTGTGTTGCCATTGCTTCGACCCATAGCGGATGAGTCAAGGCTCTAAATCTTTTATATTGTGCATCCTTCACATTTTGGAATCTATAGCGGCCGCGCTCGTATGCGTAACAGTTAGCGCAAACGCTGTTAGGTATAGCCCGGAGCTTGGTACCTGTCTTGCATTCGTGCGCTGGTGTGCTGTAAGCAAATCCAGGCATTTTGCCAGGCTTGCTTAACGTGTGTGTAATTTTTTCCGCTT
>Ga0209535_1002386_pt1 | contig 12261 bp, 12 predicted proteins | sample LinPmetageLP28_FD_184041 | JGI IMG/M metagenome (GOLD analysis project Ga0209535, IMG submission 184041) | Marine viral communities from the Pacific Ocean - LP-28 (SPAdes) (version 2) | ecosystem: Environmental > Aquatic > Marine > Oceanic | place: Pacific Ocean | collected 2009-08-22
TTCCGACTGCTATCCATTTCTTCTGAATGCAAGTTTGCAGACATCATAAAGTTTATTGCATTCTGTATTTGTTTGTAATGCCACAAGTCGCCATCATATGCTTCAAGTTTCTTCATTATTTTTTGCTTTAAATGTACAGGCAAATATTGCACGTTCCATTCTTTTGCTTCGTGTAGATAATTGTAGAACACATAATCAAAGTTTTGTTGTTTAATCCAATCAGCCATATTGTCTAAATTATAAATGTTTTGGATATTGATTGTACAACAGATTTGTGTTGAAATATTTTTACTGTCAGACTTTATTGCATTAAATTTGCGTATGTTTTCATTTACTTGATCCCATTTTGCTCCGTATCGTTGATATTCGAATCTACCTCTGATGTCATCTATACTAAATGCTATTTCAACATTTTTAAAATATGGCCAAATATGTTTAATAGCATACTCTGGATACTGTGTACCATTTGTGTTGTAATGTATTTCTTGTTGCTTTGCATGTCCAAGTTCAACACTTTTTTCTAGCAGATCAAAATGTTCCTGTATCATAAAAGGCTCACCACCTGTAAATTCAAAATGTTCAATTTGTGGCAACATGTCTACAACCTCATTCCACAGTGAATCTGTTTTCCTTGGCCACATCCCTGCCTTTAACCATCCTTTGGCATGGTCACTGCCTTGCTTGATTTCTTCTGCGGCCCATTTGGATGATGAAAATCCTCCACATATTCTACATTTCAAATTACAAATATTACCTAATTTTAAGTCTAAAAAAGTTATTCCTTTTTCATCTGTATTGATTCCAAACTTATCATTAGATATCATTCGTTTGCTTGTACCGCCTGCTTCTTCCAGTGACCAACACTTACTGCAAGTATCTGGTTGCCCACCTTCTAAAAATTCATTACGCATATTCTCCATGTACTCAGAATTGAATGCATCTTTAATCGTGTCGCCTGCGGAGATGTCATAAGGTTTACCGTCAGGCTGTTTAATACTTTCTTCTGCAAGACAGCAAGGGCGATATTCGCCTAATGGTGTAGTTTCCAAATGCATCCATGGTAATGTGCAAATCTTAGTCAATTAAAACCTCCACTAATTCCGGAAATGTTTCGTGTGTTTCTTGTCCACGCAATTTGTCCAATTGACCAGTAATTCTTTTAAACACAGGAATCATGTCGCTTTTATCTTCAGCCATCATCATATTAAGTGCGGCTTCAAATCCACCAGTTGCTCTACCTAGATGATCATTCGGTCGTATTTTTTCTATGTGTTCTCTATACTTAGGAGCAACAGCATCTTTTAATTTTTGTGGTAGAACATCTATTCTATAATGTATAGGATCTTGAATCATGTTTACATTTATATCGCTAGTGCCTAAGTATCCTTTTTTGATCCATTCATTATGAAAATCAATTATGTGTGAATAGTTAAAAATACCCACAGTTGGTGATATATAAAAATCAACATTAGGACATTTTTTAAGCATTTCTTCTCTATTACGTTCTACATCGGACCAAACTGTTCCATTACGCATTAGTTCTGCTCTCGGACCCATAGCGTCTAAGGATGCTCCTACTGACACATCTTTAAATTCAGGCCAAATGTCTAACACATTTGTTTTTTTATAAGACAGTCTTGTTAAATTAGTGTTATAAAGTAAACGGACACTATCTGCTTTGCCTGTGTCTATAAGAGCCTGTAAAATTTTATAATGTTCTTCCATAATAAGCGGTTCACCGCCTGCAAAATAAACCTGTTCAACCATTGGCAAATATTCAATAAGTTGTTCGTACGCATCCATTTTTGTTGTACCAGCATAAGTTACTTTTGAATGTCCAGGATCGCCCCATAATTTAACTTGATCATCGTACCAGTTTGATGAAAACCATGTGCCACATGATCTACATGACAAATTACACAAATTTGAAAAACGTATGTCCCAATAAACCATGTTAACATCATCATATGTACCATCTTCTTTTGTTAGCGGAACTTTATCAATGTGATGACCATACCGTACATTAGACGATTCACGCATTGAACTCCAACCATGTGACTCTTGTTCATAACATTTTTCGCATTGTTTAGAAGGTTTTTCGTTCAGCATGTTTAACCGCATTTCCTTCATGTCCGGAGCATTCCACAATTCTTTTATTGTGTTGTCTTTCATTGATCCTATAGGGTATTCATGTTTGGCTAGACAGCAAGGATAAGCGGCACCGTTTGGATAGGCATGTAAATGAGTCCATGGCATAACACAATAATATTTGCTGTCATTCAACAGAAACTTCTGTTCGTCAGTCAAGATACTTTTATCAACCTTTGTTCCCATTTTTTTCTTATATTCGTCTTTAGAGCTGTTCATACCATGTAACTATTTCATTGCTAAATGTTTTTTCAAAACTTTTACCTCTGCGTGTGTCATACTGCTTGTAAAAGTTCTTGAAGTCTTGTTGTAATTTATCCAAAGTGTCAGCCCCGGTGTGTGGAGTGTCTACTGTTTTTAAGTATTCAATTAATCGTGAAATTTGATTTGCTTCCATCTCGTGCAAATCATCTCTAAATAATTTTAGTTTTAAACTTAATTGAAGTGCAACATCATCTTTTACTCGTTTAGGTAACACTACAGCAGACTGGAAAGATGGAAAACGTAAAATATTCAAAGTAAAATTAGGAAAGTCTTTGCCGTATGTTCTTTTCCACTCAACCATAATATCAATTAATGCAGGCAATGAATCTAGACATAATGCATTTACTGTACACATGACATGAAGTGCAGATAGGTTACCTTCTGTGATTAATCTTACACAATTCTTTTTCCATAACTCAAAATCCATACCATCTCTAATATATTCTGCTCTCTGTCCAATAGCTTCGGCTGATGTATATACATCAAAATTTTTCACATAATGCGATTTTTCAATTAGATTGTTCATCAGTTTATCTTTGGGGCATAAGTTAGAATTAATTGCTAGTCTAGTGTCTGACTTACCGTGGTTGTCTTTGAACCAGTCAAACAATTTCCACATGTCGGCACTCATTAATGGTTCACCTCCTGTCACCCTTAATTCCTGTAGTGTTCTATGGAGATCAGAATCCCACCATTTCCAAAATGCTTCTATGTAAGGATTGTATTCTTGATAACCGTACAGTTGTGATGATTCATGTGGATGTGTGAAATGATTTCTACCATCTGATTTTAATTTTCCGTATGGTCCATGTTTTTTGATATCTTTTACCCACGTGGTTGAAAATGCAGGATTGCAATATGAACAAGCAAAATTACATGTTCTATCAAAAGATATTTCTAATGTTTGTAAATCTACATCTTTTTGACAAGGTGTTTGAAATGCAGTGTTTAGATCTTCCTCAGAATATATATTAGATTTATACACTCTATCCGAAACATTATCCGGTCCCATATCTTCTATCTTCCAGCAATATTCACATCCTTTTGGCCGTTCTCCTGCCTGCATCATTTCACGTTGCAGTTTCTTTTCAGGTGTGTTGTGCAATGCTTTAGGATTTTTCTTTACTGCTTCAACATCAATCTTGTGCGGCAACGGATGATGACAAGAAGTAGTCATACCTGATCCTAACCATATAGTAGCATTGTACCACTTAGCACCACAAAAGGATGCAGATTTAGTGTCTAACACTTTCTTTTTATACTCTAAATCTTTGTTGCTTGTTGACATAATTTAAACCAATCTTTGTATTCTGGAAAAACACCTAACAAATCTGTTTCACGTCTCGAATCATGAGTCCGAAAGAAACGCCAAAAGTTTGCTAGGTGTTGTTCCTTGTTTTCTAATCCTTGTTGCATTATGCGGTAAGTTCGAGTTAATTTAGCAATTTCAAAATCTCTAAATCCGGCCATGTCAGAGTCATGTCGATGATCTTTCATAAACTGAATAGCCTCCTCAAAGTAATGGTTAAAGGATTCGTCCAACAATCCTATATGTTGCCATATAGGAAACCTTAATATGGGTGTATCAAACCACACCCGTTGATATGTTGTAGAATATTGTTCTCTTAATCTTAAAATGTTTTCTAATAATTCCTTCAAACTGGACACACTTAGATTATTCATTGTAATAATAAATGTAATAGAATTGTAACCTTTTATATCATGCAAGTATCTGTGTACGTTTGACCACACAGTACCAAAGTCCATTCCGTTCCTAATATACTCTGCTCTTTCGCCCCAAGCATCTAATGATACAAACTGCATAAAGTGTTCTATCATTGCTCCATCACACATTGTTTTGACCATATTAAAGTATCTGTCGCCTAGTGCAGGAGTTGGAGGACAAAAATTAGAAGTAACGTTTAAATGTAGATCCTTTTTAGGATTTTCAATTACGTACTCAAATACCTTGAATGTGTTTTTATCCATCATTGGTTCGCCGCCAGTCATTCTAAAATGCCTTAGTTGTGGATACAATTCAGGCCACCATTTCCAAAATGCTTCAACATACGGATTGTCATTTTGTGGCATAACTTTTCTATCACCTTTGAAGTGTGCTGGATCATTATGTGGTGTCGACGTTGGCCATGATCCATGTTGTTCAGTTTCTTTTGCCCATGCAGTTGAAAACTGTGGCGAACAATATGAACATTTAAAATTACAAGCATTGCTGAAGTCAACTTCAACATATGTTGGCACAATATCCGCCTGTGGATTATCTAATATATTCTGATAATGGTCCATGGCCCACGGTTCACCGGAGCGATAATGTCTGTCACTCATTTGTTTGTCGTCTTCTAACTTCCAACAGTACGAACATCCATCTGGTCGTTTGCCTTTAATCATTAGATCACGTTGTGTTTTTTTCTCATCAGTATTATGTAATTTAGAAGGATTTGTTTTAATTTGTTCCTTATCAATTTTGTGTAATGGTGGATGATAGCAAGAGTTTGTCATGCCATTTGTAAGATGCAGTGAAGTCTGCATCCATTTTGCCAGACACATAGAATCTGAAACCTTATCTAATTTTAATCTTGCCTTATTGGCGTCTGTTAAGTAGTCGCTGGACATGTGTTTATAAATTTAACAAATTTTGATTGTTCCTCATCTAATAATGATACATTTAAACCTAAATGATAGTTCAGGTCACTATGCATTTCAGTAATTGCTCTTTTTCTGCTTTCAACGCCTTGGTCAATAGTTTGGTCCCATATGTTGTCTAACTCTACAAAATTCCGTGTGATTGAATGATCCCAATCTTGTTGTAGTGTGGTCCAGAGACATCCTTGACATGCTCCATAAATTGACCATAATCCATTTTTTACATCAGCCCCTACACTCATCCATATGCATAAATTTCTTAAATTGCCACGCCATATGTCTTTAACAAAATTTGCTGGTGCTACACGTTTGCCTTGGTCCAAACTCATTTTTACACCTTCTCTAAATCCTGCTTGCCATGCCTGTTTGTCTGTGCTGTTCATTACTGTGGTAGAATAACATTGTTGTATTGCAACATATTGATCATGAAAACAAAATTCGATCAGGCTTTCGTCATCGCCTTGTGAGTTTTCATGTGTTTTCATTTCTTTGACAAATTTTCTAGTCCATGAAGACACACCACCATTACCATATTTCAATCCGTTTACAATATTCAAACCTTGGTAACGTATCACTGCATCGACTGGCATATTATCTACATCTAATTGTTGATCAAACAATGCCGAGTTTACAATGTTGTCGCCATCTATTAGTATAAATCGTTCTGTACTCGATGCTTCCCCGGCCGCTTTGTGGGCCGCATCAGAACCTTCTACACCATCTACACGTTTTGCCCATGGACATTTAGAACGCAAATCTGCCCAGTTGTGTTCTTTGTTTGGTTCATTGTAACTTAAAAAAATTACATCTAAATCTGCTACATCAATCACAATTTGTTACCTTTGCTACCGAGTGTTTATTTTGGTCGTACCATTTTGGTTTTGTTTCTACATATTCTAAAGGTTGGAACAAATTGTCTTTTTCTACAATCCAACCTGGAAAATTGACTGCATCAATTATCTTTAGTCGTTTAGGTTTTTTTGCTTGTTCAACTACTTTTTCAACTATTTTATCATCTACTACCATGTATAGGTTTGGAGACTCCATTACTTTTTTCCATGTTTCTTTATCAACTGTGACAAAATCGCCACGTAACTTTTCTACAGTTATAAAAGTAATTTGCTCGTCTGCGTAATAAATTCTATGTTGCATTTTTATATTGTGTTATTAGTTTTTCTGTACAAAATTCTTTGTCAAAGTAGTGTATTGGTAATGATATCCTTGTTCCGTTTACTACAAGGTACTTATTTTTAATTAAACTCCAGTATATTAAATCCCAGTCTGTTTGTTCTACAATAGATGGTTTTACATGAATAAATGACGGAAACATATCATTGCTTACACAATCATTCATTCCAAGTTTATCTAGTGCAATGCTGAATGCAAAATCAGTAGAAGGTTCGAATTTATCAAACATCCTTAAATTTATTATTTCATTATCCCAATCAGAAAACACTTTGTTTGCTGTTTTCATAAACTTGTCTGTTTCTCTGGTTGTCCTCACATAGTAGAGTCCTTGATATACATTTGGTAATAAATTTGTTTTTAGATGCTTTCTGTATTTTGAATCATCAACAGGCTGTTGTTTGAAATTGCAGACATGCCCAGTAAAGCATAAACTACGCAACCTAAAATATTTTTGCCATATCATCATATCCGAAGTACACAGCATATCTGATTCAAATTTTACAGTTTCTTTATATGGTGATAGTTTAAGTATATCACATTCATATTGCATGTTGTTTACAACGTCACGTGATTGTATTTCCACTACATGATCAAATGTCTGATGTAAGTCTTTGCGACATTTTTGTTTGTCCTTCACAACTACTGTTAATGATGGGCAATGCTTGTGAGTAAGTTTTACACTGAGTGCCCAAAGTAATGCTATACTTTCGTAATCTGTGTCATCAGAATTAAGTGCATATGTTAGATAACCATATTGTTCTTTATTCGATAGCATTTAATAAACTCTCTTTGTTTAATATATGAATACTTTGATTAACTGTAAATTCGCCATGTTGATCTTCTAACACGATTTCCTTGTTTGATATTTTTTTAACTTCAATATTTTGATTAGCCGTAATAATGTCCCATGGGATTATTGCATGATCTACAGGACCGTAGTTTTGTATCTTTGCCATAGCAATCGTAAAAGCATAATCATTACGGACCATGCGTTTATTCAATCCAAACAGTTGAGCATAGTATTGATAATTTTTTACTGTATGTTGCCAATGATCAAACATTTGTTCGACTTCTGTACATTTTTTAAACATTAACACTGTGGCCCACAGCATGTCTAACATCGAGTTGCCCATTTTCATGTTAGATACTTCTGTATAATTTAGATCACACCATGATCTATGTGCAAGAACAGATTGATCTGATTCAAACAATTTCATAATTTTATTGTCATACACAAGGTAATCACTATCAATTATGATTGTGCAATCAAATGGTGAAAGATCATAAGCATCTGCTCTTGCTAAATTTTTCCACTGCTTTGGACCACGCAGGTTGTGTATGTTTGATTGAGGATCATCTGCTAATATAGTCCTATCTGCAGATTCAAACATTTGATCTCCTGCAACAATTATCGGAATATTAGGACAATGTATTCTTAATAATTCAATACATTTCTTGGTGATTTTAGAATACTGCAATTCGTCAGTGTCAAAACTGAACAGCATTATTCCTCTATCTTGCAATGATTTTTTGGTATTCATTGTTGTACTCATTCAAAATTTCATTATGTTTTAGTTTTAGAGTACGTCGAAAATCATCAGCATTTTCAATCATGCATGGTGTTTTATTAATATCTATGATTATCATGTTGTCTTGAATTGTTTGTGCATAAGCAACCGTAGTAGCATCTGCTCTATGCATAGAACCATTGTACACAAACACTTCTTGAGATTTTACTCGTTGCTCAAGCAACAAGAGATCACGTTTTAATTTAAATCTTTGTTTCGAACTCATAACTGTATTATAAACAGTTTATGCCAAAATATCAATGGAAATTATGATTGTGATTGTGCCACTTCAGCGGCAGTGATTGTGCCAACAGCATCGTTGTTTAACACAGTGGTGTTTGGTTTTTTAAGTGCCCAAGATGATGTTAAGTTACCATCAACTGTGTCCAGTGCTGTTTGCGCCGCATCTGCGGCATCCTGTGGTGCTTGGCCTTCGTCATCGGAGTCAGCCGCGGCATCTGAAGCAGTTGCTTTGATAGTTAATACGTTACCTTTTCCGCCATTTGACCCTGCTGTGCCTGTTGTTTTTACTTCCCACTGTACAAAGTTAGTGGTGTATGGTGATGTGTCTGCAAACATTTTTTGTAAAATTACGTAAGACGTATTGTTATTTGAGTCCCAAAAACCATTGTTAACATTTGTATCAGCTGAACCACTTCCACTTAGTGTATCAGTAACCGCAGTAATTTTAAATATTGCCGCTTTCGTGTTGAATAAATCTACCCATTCACCGGATTTGTCTGATGTTGTGTGCCCTGATAAGTTCCATACATGTGTAATTTCACCGCCAGCATTAAAAAAGTATCTCAGTGCATCTGAACTTGCAAAAGTAAATTTGCATTCATGTACAGTTGATGTTCGCCAATCACCTGTAAATGTTCTGTTGATTGAGTTTGGATTGTTAGACGCTGTGACATTGTCTGAAGCCACAGTGTATCTTGCATTGGTTACTGTGGTTATATCAGCTCCTAAATTGTTAATAATTGCAATTGAATCCCCAGATGATAAACTGGATGCTGAATTGTTAACACTTGTGCCTTGGTGTCCTGCAATAGAAGTAACTAATCTTGCTGTGAGTGTATTCCACTGTGTTGATGTAATTGAGTCGCCTGCTGATACAGTTGATATTGTGTTAGTCTGACCATATCCTTTAGTTCCATTGCCTACACCCCATATGGCATTTATGTTATTGGATGAAGTACTGACGAAACCATTATACTCGTCATCTAGTATAGTATCACCCGCTGAATAAGCCATTAGTTTTTACCTACTACTATTTCTATTGTTTTAATTCCTTCATCTGTGCTAGATTCTAAAGCACGACCAATTACACTCTGCATTGTATATCCAGGTGTTGCACCTTTTCCTATACCTGCAGTCGATGATGAAACTATTCGTTGCCCTTTGGTTACTGTACCTGTTACTTTGCATGGCACACGACCTGATAATGCTACGTATGGATGTGAACTATCTGTTCCTGCTCCCGAATTCATTTTAAATGCAGGATCAGTGGATATTACTCCAAATACTTCTTCATCATTTTCTTCTGTAGTTTTTGTAATTTCTTTTTCACCACCAATTTTAACAACATCTCCTGGCTCCATAGAACTGTCTGCTTCATAACGCTCAGCAAGGTCAGAATATTGTGCAGAAGTTGCCGTTGCATGTAATTGTGCATAACTTGTAAATGAAATAGCACCAGCTGTTGTACCATCTTCATTTGTGTTTACAAGTGCAAATTCATCTGCAGATTCATCATAGAAAAAAGCAACATTTTGATTTATTCCTCTGTCAAATAATATTCCAACATCTCTGTCTGCAATCGAAGCCGCATTTTTGTTTAACGTTAAAATAGGATCTTCAACACTCATGTTTGTTGAATTGATAGTTGTAGTTGTTCCACTTACAGTTAAGTTTCCTGAGATAGTTAAATTAGTTACAGTAGCCGAAGCGTCACTGCCTGTTAATGTTAATACAGTTGTGTCCGATCCGCCATCGTTTACATTGAACACAATGTTGCCATCAGAAGTAGTATTTTTTACAGTAAAGTTTGATCCACTTTGAACCATTGTAATGTCTGAATCTGCGCCAAGCACCAAAGAAGAATCAGCGGCAATAGTTAAAGTTGCTGTCATTGAGTCAGCGGCATTTGAACGTAGATAGTTTGCGGCTACTATTCCACCTAGTGCATCTGCATCTGTGGCTGTGCCTTGAAATTTGTTGTCTGTTATTTGTGTACCAAGTGTTACACCTTTTTTAATTGTAACGTATCCTGAAATAGATATTTGTGGAGTAAATTCTACTGGAGATATTATTGCAATAATAGAATCTGAAACCATTAACTGTGTTACAACTCTTGTGGTGCCTGTTGTATCTGTAATTTGTTTAACAATGGCTCCTGATGTACCTGAACCTGCTGTTGCTTGAGGACCTACCAGCACCCATGTACTTCCTGAATAAACATATATCTGTGCATTGACGTCATCGTACCATAGGTCACCTTGTGATCCTACTGATGGTTGAGTGGAAGAAATAATTGCACCAGATACTGCTTTAAAAGCTGATCCATTGTAAACTTGCATCTGTGCCTTGGTTGCATTGTAATAAAGTTGTCCTGCAACTGGCTTAGTTGGTTCGGCTGTACTAGCAAAATTTTCTAATAATTTTACTTGGTTCTCATTTAGTACTTCACCATATCCTGCATAGTTTTTTCCTATGAGGTTGATGTTTGTGGTAGTATCTAAAGTACCATCGGATACTGTTGTTAGTACTGTACCGTCTGTTTTGTTAATTGTATATGCCATAATATATTAATATTTATACTCTCTAAAATTAGTCAAAGTCAACAGCTTTCTTGGCCTTTTCTTTAGCCTCTTCTTCTGATTCATAGTGATAAGCATCCGACTCTGTGTATACTTTTTTCTTCTCTTTGCCTGCAACTCTTTGGTCTTTGATATACTGCACCATTTCAGCAAATCTATCTGTGTTAGGTAGGTCACTTGAATCTATCATTTCCATCAATATATTGATTTGCTTGTGCATTGGATATTTTTCTTGGATAGACGAAAAAGTTTGACTGTTAACAATAGATTCATTTACTACTGGTTTTTCATCTACTCTCATGATAGTGCCATTGTCATAATCACCATCATAAAATTCCATTATCGGGTCAATTTCAACTGTTTTAAATTTAAATTTGCTTAAATTTAACTCAGGATTATCAGCAGGTTTTTCACCTACCAGTATTCCTGTTTTTCCGTTGAACATTAGTTCCATTGTTTTTTTAGGCATATTGCATTTATTTATTCGTATAAAAGACAGAGAGAATACTTTGTTGGCTCACCTGGTTGTATCTCTGTTACAGCATGATATAAACCTATATCCATATCCAACATGGATCCTGCTTTCTCCTTAATAAAGTGCTGTTTTCCGTCATTATCCCAATAACAAAAATGTTCCGGTCCTGCAGTTAGATATATAAGCAAGAACTTCCAATATCCTCCTTGTGCGTCCATATGTTTTACTAGATAATCTCCAGGTTCATATTTGTTGATTACTAATTGAGTGCAATGTTTTCTGTCGTGCGGAATATAGTCAAAAATTAAATCTGTTACCGGATCATCTTTAGAAATAAACCAAGATGAAAATGCACTAATAGGTCCATCCTCTTTTGCCTGGTGGAAATTTTTTGTACCTTTTTCACGTCTAACAAAGTATCCGTGCTGTTGTGCATAGGCAAGAATTTCTTCTGAATTGTTGATGTAATTCGAAATAAGATTAGGTGCCTTGCTAGGCATGTATTATCCTGAAGTGTAGTTCCAATTACTAGCACCACGTGTGAATACTAAGTCATTGTTTCTGGTGTGATTTAAAGTGGTTGATGTCGCCACTGATGCATTACTAATTGCAAATCCAATTGCTCCTGGTGAAAATGTAGATGACGAACTTGCTGTGACACTTACTCCTGCCACTCTTGCTATGGTGCCACTTAGTGCATTCGGAGCCAGTTCATCTAGCAACGAAGCAATATTTGGATTGTCTAATCCTGTGGTGTTCAATGCAAAGAATAAATCTGTATTAATGGCATTTATTTGAGATGCAACATAAGATTTAACTGCTTTTTGTGTTACAAGTGAATTATCTGAATTGGCTTGCATTTGCCCATCTGTGTCAATATGATCTATTGTGACACTTGAATCACTAAATTGTATTTCAGACATTATTACTGTTTCACAGGTTAAGTTGTCTGGTATGTTCACTGGTCCTTCCAATGACAGTGCAATTGATCCTTCTGATTTAATAGGCCCTGCAACTGACAAGCCATCATTTATTGTAACGAATGTTGAATCACTGGATGAAATATTTGTTACTTTTAATGTTTCTCTTATAGATAGTGCACCATCTAAATCTATTTCAGATGAATCACTTGATT
>Ga0209535_1002387_pt1 | contig 12256 bp, 15 predicted proteins | sample LinPmetageLP28_FD_184041 | JGI IMG/M metagenome (GOLD analysis project Ga0209535, IMG submission 184041) | Marine viral communities from the Pacific Ocean - LP-28 (SPAdes) (version 2) | ecosystem: Environmental > Aquatic > Marine > Oceanic | place: Pacific Ocean | collected 2009-08-22
AAATAGAGGACAAAAATAATAACAATAGGGGTGTAAAAACCCCTTTTAAAAACAAAACAATGATACAATTTAATAAATATGATTTTATAAGTGATTTAAAAGATTCAATACGTGAATTTATAGAAGATTCACAATTTGAGGATGACCAAGACATATCAGATGATGTTTGGCAATTTATACACGAACAAATAGAAAATGAAATAATATACTATTATGATTGTTGGCGAATATGTATGAAAGAAGGTTGTACAGATTTCCTTATAGAACAAACAGGAGAAACAGCCAAAAATATTACAGAACTTGCTTACTGGACTTTAATGACTATTGTTGAAGAAAGTATTGATTATCATTTAGAAGCTAAAGAATTACAAGAAAAATTAAAACAACCAGAAACATTTAAACATTTTTAATTATGAGCATATTTATAAACACTACCACAACACTATGGGCAGACCACGGAATAGTAAACATTGAAGCAACTACGCTTGACCCAAAAGAAGGCTATGTGCATTTGGAAATTGATGCAAGGGAATTATTAAAATCTATTCCTTCATTATATGAGTTATGTTTAATGGCAATAGAAAAAGAAGATAAAGATATAAAAGAAAAATATAAACAATTAAAAAAGAAATTATGAAAACAAAGAAAAAGTACGAAGGGATAATGATTACAACAATGATAGCTTGGTTAGGGATAATATTTATCCTAGCTTTGCTTAATGCATAAAAAAATACAGACAGCTATAAGTTGGTGTTTTAAAAATGAAATAAAAATATATGTAAAACCTATTAATAAAGGATATAAATCAAAAGTAAAAATACATATTAATATATCTGGAAAAGAACAAATAGGAAAAGAAACATATTATCAGAATATAAAATTGTCTGAAAAAATACAAGAATTATACTTATATATGTATAATACTTATAAATAATTATTTTTTGGTTGATAGGAAAAAGGAGTTGCTTTATACAAAGTAGCTCTTTTTTTGTTTATTAAAAAACACTTTATGCAAATAGAAGTAAACATACCTAGCACATTAAGAGATGTCAAATTAAAAGATTACCAAGATTATTTAAAAATCGAAGAACCAAATAATGATGATTTATTAAAATGTATTCTTAATATAAATCAAGACAAGTTAGGTAAGGTAAAATCTAAAGATGTAGATTATTTAATTACACATATTACAAAACTTTTTGAAGCAAAGCAAGAACACATACCTACTTTTAAAATGTATGGTGTTGAATATGGGTTTATACCTAGCCTAGATGAAATAACTTATGGAGAAAATAAAGATATTACTTCTTATATAGGTGATTGGGCAACAATGAATAAGGCAATGGCTGTGCTTTATAGACCAATAAAACAAAAGCAAGGGCATAAGTATTTAATAGAAGAATATCAAGGAAGCCACAAGTATAGTGAGCTAATGAAAGATGCTCCTTTAGATGTAGTAATGGGTGCAATGGTTTTTTTTTACAATTTAACGAGCGTATTGCTGAAATATATGCCGAATTATTTGGAGGAGGAAGCAACGAAGGAACAGATGCGAGGAGTAATTTCAGCAGAAAATGGAGTAGCTATTCGGAAATATATTGCCTTAGTCAAGGAGACATTACAAGATTTAAAAAAGTTGCAAAACTTCCCCTTCATCAATGCTTAATGTATTTAGCATTTGAAAAAGAGAAAGCAGAACTAGAATCATTAATAATAAAAAATAAAATTAAATAATATGCAAGGCTTTTATAACCTAACAGATAAAATTAGAGAAACATTACAATTAGACCAATACGTTAATACAGTAACCTATGGGGATTTATTTGATGTTGATTTAAATAAACAAACCATATTTCCATTAAGCCATTTTATGGTAAACAATGCAGTGTTGCAAGAGAGCGTATGGAGTTTTAGTATATCATTATTATGTATGGATATTGTAGAGGAAAACAAAAACTTTGCAGAAGGAATACCAAATGAATTTAGAGGTAATAATAACGAGCAAGATGTATTTAATACACAATTAGCAGTAGGTAATAGATTAATAGAATTATTAAGGAGAGGTTCATTATATGTAGAACTTTATCAATTGCAAGGAGATGCAACCTTTGAGCCATTTGTGGATAGATTTGAAAACAAATTAGCTGGTTGGACAATTTCATTTAATGTAGAAATACCTAATGGAATGACAATATGTTAGAAAACATAAAAGCTGAATTACAAGCATTTGGTAAATATGTAGTGCAACAATCTAGGACTAACCTTACAAAACAAAAAAGAAATGTAAGTAAAAACCTTTATAATAGTATTCAATATACTTTAGAAGAAAAGGATAATAGTTTTTTTTTAAATTTTATTATGGATGAGTACGGAACATTTTTAGATAAAGGTGTAAAAGGCGCAAACCCTAGTTTAGTAGATAATAAAAAAACAGGTAAAAAAGGAATACAAAAAGGTGGAGATAGTCCTTATAGTTATAAGAATAAAAGACCACCAATGCAACCTTTAGCAGATTGGGCAAAAAAAAAGAATATAAGATTAAGAGATAAAAAAGGTAGATTTAAAAAAGGTAATTATAGAACAATAGGCTTTATATTACAAAGAAGCATATTTGCACAAGGTATTAAACCAAGTTTATTTTTTACTAAACCTTTTGAAGTTGCTTTTGAAAGATATAAAAAAGGAATTAAAAAAAGTTTTATGCAAGACATAATAGATTTAATAAAAAACAACAATGAGTAAAATAAACGTAAGAAGTCCATACTTCATATATTTTAAAGATATTAATTTAACAAGCGCAACGCTTGAAATAAGAATATACGAAGGGTTTGCAGAAACATCTTGGCAAGGAAGTCCGCAATATACATTAACATCAACAGCTGTAGGCAATCGCATAACTTTTGAAATAGCAGAGTTAATAAAAGACTACATACCAGCAAAGTTTAATGGAAATTATCTTGGTACAGCTGGTTCAGGAGATGATACTACAATATATGTAGATTATAGAATTACAAAATATATATCTAATGTTGCTCAAACACCAGATGCTCCAGTATTAGGATTAAGAGGTTTTTATGGATATGGATATTTTGAAGATGGTTCTAATCCTCAACAATTGCAAGGTTTATTACAATCTAATACAACTATATTAAAATCTGATGATGATGCTTTAAGAGTTCCAGTAGATAACGAGAATACTACTTCTGTTGCTTTTTTAAGCAAAGGAGAACAGATATATGTATGGACTGCGCTTACTGGTTTAAAAATAAGAGACCAAATACAATATGTAAGTACAGCCGCAAAAGACGTTGATAATTATAGAGAAAGAGTAATAGATTCTGGAGGAACTTTTGAAGACAATCCTTGCATACAAGAGTTTTTAAGAAATGAAACTATATATTCAGTCGATGAGGTTATTATAAACGCTGTAGAGGGCGTTACTGTATTAAACATAGAAAACATAGAGGAATGTAAATACACTCCTTACAAGCTAACCTTTATAAATAAATTTGGAGCATATCAAGATTTATGGATGTTTAAGAATTCTAAACTTGCAATGACTACTGAAAAAGACAAATACAAATCTAACATACTAAACAACGGAACATACAAAACATACAATGCACAAGTTAGACTACTTACTAAAAACGCAAATCAAAGGCTTACGTTAAATAGTGGTTATTATCCAGAAAGCAACAATGAAGTATTTAAGCAACTATTTTTGAGTGATAAAGTATGGATAGAATACAAAAATAAAACATTAGCTGTTAATATTGAGAACAACAACATAAACTATAAAACAAGTCTTACTGATAGTTTAATAAACTACACAATAAATGTAAGCTTTGCATTTGACACTATAAATAATATAAGATAAATGAATTTAGAGTTATATATAGACAATACAAGGGTTGATTTATTTAAAGATGAAGCAATTACTATTACAGATACACAACAAAACATTCGTGATATTGCTTTAGTGTTTACTCCATTTAGTCAGCAGTTTAATTTACCAGCATCCTCTACTAATAATAAGATATTTAAACACTATTACAACAACGACATTATAAATGGTTATGATGCAAGGTTTAGAGTTGATGCTATTATTAAGCTTAATGGGGCAGATTTCAAAATAGGTAAGATTAGATTAGATTCTGTGTCAATGAAAGACAATAAAGCACACGCTTATAAGGTAGTGTTCTTTGGTAATACTTCAAGTCTTAAAGATATATTTGGAGATGAAAATTTAAGTTCTTTAAACCCTTTAAGTGCTTATGATATGGCACTAAACAATAACGACACATTAGATGCTTTTAGGTATGGCTTACAAAATTCTGGTCTACCAGCTACTAATCTGGATAACAGAAATGTTACTATGCCATTAGTTACTTTACAAAACTATTATAGTTATGATTCTACTAATACAATAACAACACCTAATTTACACAATGTTGCTTGGACACAATTACGCAAAGAACTAAAACCAGCTATAAAATGTAAACGTATTATAGAAGCAATACAAACACAATATAACATACAGTTTAATATGGCAAATGAAACTGGTATAACAAGTTTCTTTGGTAGTGATGTATTTGATGAATTATATTTATGGTTGCATAGAGAAAAAACACCTATAACAAACCCTGAAACTACTGTACCTTTATTTGGTATTGATTTAGTCCAAAGGTCAAAGAAATTAACATTTGCTGATTTTACATATACTTCAGGAACTGATTATTTAAGTGGAGGTAATTTAGTTGTAAGTGATATATATAATTATACTATAAGAATAGCACTTGATTGTAATGTTGGAATAGATTTAGAGATTATATCAAGAGATAAATTAACAAACGAGTTATTAGATTATCAAACAAGAATAACACCAGCAAATAATTTTAATGTAACATTAAGAGACTTAAATAGTGGAACATTATCTTCAAGAACTTATGATATAGAATTTAGATTAAACTCTTCAAGTTCAGGTATATTCGATGCAGAAACAATGCTTATAACACGAACACTAAAAGATGGTACACCAGTAGATTCTGGCAACTATTCTTATAATGCTTTTAATTTAGGGCAAAACATATTTATACAAGACTACTTACCTGATATGAAAGTACTTGACTATATGACTACGTTATTTAAGATGTTTAACTTAACCGCTTACACTAAAAGAGGGTCAAGCATAATATATGTAGAAACACTTGATGACTTTATGTCTGTTGGTAATACACACGACATTTCTAAATACATTGTTGTAGATAAAAACACAATAGATAGACCAATACCATATTCAAGAATTAACTTTAATTACGCTCCATCTGTTACACAAACAAGTTTAAGATATTTAAACCAGTTTAGCCAACAATTTGGTAACCTTAACTATTCAGCACCAGAGAAATATGACGGACAAAGTTATAATGTACAGGTATCAGGGCAACGTAGCCAATTAATAAATATAATAGATGAAAATGGAGATTTTACTGGTAATGTTTTTGGTTGGTGGGTAGATGCAGAAAGTAAAACTACACTTGGAAAACCATATATGTTTTTTAATAGATTAGTAGATTCTTCTGAATATCCAGTTACTTCAAGCCAATATGAACAGTATAATTCAGCGGCAAATGCAACAGAAGTTCCAAATCACACTTTAAATTTTGGAATAGAGTATAATGAATATACTGGTAACTTAAATGAGAATAGTTTGTTTAATAGATTTTACTCTCAATACATAGTTAAGTTATTTGAAGAACAAGCAAGAGTTGTAAAGTTTACTGCACAATTACCCTCATCAATAGTTTTAAACTATGAACTAAATGATGTGTTTATAGTAAACGGACAAGAGTATTATATAAATAGCATACAAATTAATTTGCTAACCAATAAAACAGAACTTGAATTAATAACCAAGCAAAGTGCTTATACACCAAGCGTATTAACATGATTATATTAAAATTACTAAACATAGATAATTTTTATGGTATAGATGAAACCATAGAGATAGCCAAAGGAAAAAACAAATTACCAGAAACTTTTAAAGAAGGTTTTAAACAAATTAAAAGACATATAAAATGGAATCATTCAAATTAGAGATAGAAGTAGACTCTAAAGGAGCAGTAAAAAGTGTCAAAAACATAGATGATGCTTTACAGAGTACTGGAAAAACAGCTAAAAAGGAATTATCCTTAATAGAGAAAGGCATAAAAAAAGTAGGTCAAGCTGGTAAAACTATAGCTAAAGGGGGGTTAAAAGCAGTTGGTCTTGGTTTAAAAGGTATTGGAAAGGCATATTTAGCCGCTGGTATTGGTATTATTGTTTCTGGTTTTGCATTTTTGACTAATGCATTAAGAGAAAATCAAGAAGTAATGGATGCTGTAAATACAGTATTTGAAACTTTATCTATTTTAGGAAGTCAAGTATCTGATGTTATAGTTTCTGTATATAAAAATGTAGCAAGTGCTTCAGAAAACTTTGATGCTTTAGGTAAGGTTATGAAAAGCTTATTAACCATCGCTATAACACCCTTAAAATTAGCTTTTGATGGTATTAAATTAGGATTACAATCAGCACAATTAGCTTGGGAGGAATCATTTTTTGGAGATAAAGACCCAGAAACAATTAAAAGACTAAATGAATCAATATTTGAAACAAAGCAAAGTTTAGCAGATACAGCAAACGAAGCAATTTCTGCTGGTAAAAGTGTAGTTAATAATTTTGGTGAAGCAGTATTAGAATTTAAAGATATTACAACACAAGTAATTGATGGAGTTAAAGAAATAAGCATTGAGGCAGCCATTGAAACTGCAAAAACAAATGTATCCTTAAAAAAATCAGCAGAATTAGCAAGAGTAGCCAATCAAGGTTTAATTGAGGATTATGATAGACAAGCAGAGCAACAAAGACAAATAAGAGATAATGATTTAAATTCTATTGAGGAAAGAATAGCTGCAAATGATTTACTTAAAGATAAATTAGAGGAACAAGAAAAGTTAATGCTTGAAAATGCAAGGTTAATACAAGAATCTGCACAAGCACAATTTGACAAGAATGCAAGTGATGAAAACGCTTTAATATTAGCAGAAGCTAAAAATGAAGTTAAGGCTGTGGAAGCACAGATTGAAGGCTTTATGTCTGAGCAAGAATCTAATAGAGTAGCTTTATTAAAAGAAAAAATAGAACTTGATTTAGTTAATGATGAATTAACTTCTGTAAGACAAGCAGAACAAAGAGCGTTTGTGCTTGAAATGGAAGAAAGTGATATTAGAAGATTTGAAATGGCTTTAGAGAATCTAGAAAATGAAAATGAAGCAGAAACAAAAAGATTAACACAGAAAAGAGATATATATAAAAAAGGAACACAAGCATATATTGATGCAAATAATGAATTATTAAATTACCAACAGGCTAATGCAAATCAGCAAACAAAAATTGAAAAAGATTTACAAAAATCTAAAGGTGATGCATTAAAAGGAGCATTGTCAGATGTTGCTTCTTTAGTAGGTACAAGTAGTAAATTTGGTAAATCAATAGCAATTGCACAAGCAATACAAGACACTTATGCTGGTGCAGATAAGGCTTTTGCACAGGGTGGTATTTTTGGAGCTATATCTGGTGCTGCAATAATAGCTGCTGGTTTAATGAATGTTAAAAAAATAGTTGCAACTAAAACCCCAAAGCCACCAGCTGGATTAAGAGGAGGTTCTTCTCCAAGTATACCTACACCAAGCATACCAGCGCCAACAACACCTAACATTCCAGAATTTGATATATTAGGTACAAGTGGAACAAATCAAATAGCATCAGCATTAGGCGAGCAACCACCAGTACAAGCATTTGTTGTTGCACAAGATGTAACAACCTCGCAAAGTTTACAAAATAATATTATACAAGGTGCATCACTAGGATAATATAACAAAAACCAAAAATTATTGTTTATAAAAAAAGAACTATGGAAATAATAGAGTTAGTAATTGATGAAAATGAGGAGTTTTCTGGCATAGAAGCCATATCAGTTGTAGAATCACCAGCAATAGAGGAAGATTTTATTGCATTAAAAGACCAAGAGCAAATAAGACTTGCAGAAGTAAGTAAAGAAAAACGCTTATTAATGGGAGCTGCATTAATACCAGAGAAACCTATATATAGAAAATCTGGAGACCACGAGTTTTACATTTATTTTTCTAAAGATACAGTAGCTAAAGCATCACAAATGTTTTTAAAAGCTGGAAATCAAGGACAAGCAACAATGGAACATACAGAGGAAAAACTATCAGGAATGACAATAGTAGAGTCTTGGTTAGTAGAAGATGAGGTACACGATAAAAGTAGAAAATATGGATTAGATATGCCTTTAGGTACTTGGATGGTAGCAATGAAAGTAGACAATGATGATATATGGAACAATTATGTCAAAGAAGGTAAAGTAAAAGGCTTTTCAATAGAAGGCTACTTTGCGGATAAACTAAACAGACCACAAGATAAACAACAAGACCAATTAAGTGAAGATGATAAACTACTAAACGAAATAATAGATGTACTCAAGGAATCAAACACCAACCAAAAGTAGAACTAGTCCAAAAGGTGGTAGGAGAGGTTGTCTTTGTAAAGATGGCACTTACAACTCTAAATGTTGCAACGGAGATTTACAGAATCAAGGAATAGGTAACACTACTGGGCAAAATAGTTGAATTTACAACAACAAATAACTAATGTTGTTTATTAAAAAAGTAAATACTTAAAATAAATTAATATGAACTCAAAAGAAACTTTAAACAAAGTTAAAACTTTGCTTGGTTTGGAAGTTCAGTTAGAGGAGAGAAAGTTGGAAAACGGAACTCGCTTTGAAGCTGATTCTTTCGAAAAAGGTAAAGAAATCTTTATTGTAACAGATGAAGATGAAAGAATTGCTGTACCACAGGGGGAATATCTTTTAGATGATGGCTTTATGGTTATTATTGAAGAAGATGGAATTATCTCTGAAGTAAAAGAAGCAGTAGAAGAAGAAGTAGAAGAAGTTGTAGAAGCACCAGTTGTGGAAGAAGTTGAAGCTGCTGAAGAAGCTGATGTCGAAGACTGGAAAGGTATGGAAATCAGAATTAAAAATCTTGAAGATGCTATCGCTGATTTAAAATCACGATTTAGCGAAAAAGATGATTATAGTTCTGAAGAAACTGAAGTAGAATTATCTGCTGATGTAAAACCAATTAAACACAATCCAGAGTCTAAAGGTGAAGTAGAGATGAACCTTTACGCTCAAAACAAACCAATGAGTACTCAAGATAGAGTATTTGCTAAATTATTTAAAAACTAAAAATTAAAAACCAAAATTATGTCAAATAAAATAGACCTAGCAACAACTGTAAATATTACTAGCACTTATGCTGGTGAATTCGCAGGAAAGTACATTTCTGCAGCTTTATTAAGTGCAAGTACAATCGAAGACGGTGGTGTAGAAGTTATGCCAAACGTAAAATTTAAATCAGTTATCCAAAGAATTGAAACTGGTAGTTTAATCGCAGATGGAACTTGTGATTTTTCTGCTTCTTCAAACGTGAATTTAACTGAAGTAGTTATCCAACCAGAAGAATTCCAAGTAAACCTACAATTATGTAAGTCTGACTTTATCAACACTTGGGAGTCAATTCAAATGGGGTATAGCGCATTTAATCCAAACGGATTACCATCATCATTCGCTGATTATTTAGTTGGACACGTAGCATCTAAAGTTGCTGCTGCAAACGAAACTAATATCTGGACTGGAAATTTAGGTGGAGCTCAAGCTGGAGAATACAACGGACTTGAAACTCTTGCTGCTGCTGATGCAACAGTAATTGATGTTGCTGCTGCTGGTGGTGGATTAACTGCTACAAACATTATTGATGAAATGCAAAAAGTTGTAGATGCAATACCAAATGCACTTTACGGAAAAGAAGATTTAAAGTTATACGTATCTAACAAAGCTGCAAAATTATACATTAGAGCTTTAGGTGGATTTACTGCTACTATTGGAGCTGCTGGTTCTGACAGCAAAGGAACACAATGGTATAACAACGGAAGTTTATCTTTCGGAGGTATTCCAATCTTTGTAGGTAGAGGAATGTCAGATGATGTTATGATGGCTGCACAATCAAGTAACCTTTTCTTTGCGACTGGTCTTTTAAACGACTACAACGAAGTACGTGTGATTGATATGACTCCACTTGATGGAAGTCAGAATGTACGTCTTGTAATGAGATTTACGGCTGCGGCTGCTATTGGAGTAGGTGCTGATGTAGTTTACTACGCATAATAATTACTAACTATATTATATGGGGGATTAATTTCCCCCTATAATAACCAAAACTATAAACATATGTCATGTGATATTACTTTAGGGCGTTTAGAACCCTGTAAAAAAGATGTTGGTGGTTTAGTAGCTATTTATTTTATTAATTATACTGCTGGTCTTTTGACTGGCTCTGGTGCTGCAACATTTGGCACAGATGATTTAATAACTGGATTTGCTTCTGCACTAACATTATATAAGTACGATTTAAGAGGTACAAATTCTTTTGATGAAACAAACGAAAATTCAAGAGAAAATGGAACTTCTGTTTTTACTCAAACTGGAACTATTCAGTTAAAGAAACAAGATGCTGCAACAAGAAAAGAAATGAAACTATTAGGATATGGGAGACCACAAGTAATAATTCAATCTTATGATACAGGTGCTGGAGCTGGAGATTTGCCAATTTATAAATACCAGTTAGCTGGAATAGAAAATGGGTGTGAAGTTGCTGCAAGTTCAGTATCTGGAGCTGCTATGGCAGACTTTACCGGATATAACCTTGTATTTACTGGAATGGAAAGAGAGTCAGCTTATTTTGTAGACCCAACAATTATTGGAGATACAACAAATACAACTGTTGTTGTAGGAAGTTAAACATAAATTACTTATTAAATTAAAGGCATTGCTTCGGTTTTGCCTTTTTTTATATAACAAAATTTGACTTTTCTTGTTTATTAAAAAAGCAATATGATAATACTAACAACAAGTGCTAGTGCACAACAGTTAAAGTTTATACCTAGAGAGTATACAGCTAATAGTATTAAAATTACAGACCAAGACACAAATAAACCTGTAACATATAGCGGATTAACATTTGCAACAAGCTCTTATTATTTACAAGGCAATGTAACTTTTAATCCAATATTAATTGAAGGTAGATTTTATACACTAGAAGTTTATAACGGAACAAGTGTGATTTATAGAGATATGATATTTTGCACTGACCAGACTATTAGCACTTATAGTATTAATAATAGTGTTTATACAGAACATGCAACAACTAACGAATACGTAGTAATATGAGCGAATTTTTTGTAACTAAATTAGCAGCTTACACAGCTCCAGAAGTTGTAGAGTTAAAAAATAAAGATTGGGTACAATACGGAGTAGATAATAACTACTTTAATTACATAATTGATGTAAACAATAACTCTACCACAAACAGAGCTATTTGTATTGGTGTTTCTAATATGATTTATGGCAAAGGTTTAGCGGCACACGATGGAGATAAAAGACCAGAGCAATATGCTCAAATGATGTCATTATTTAAAAAGCAAGATTTACGCAGATTTATAAATGATTATAAAGTTTTAGGAATGGCTGCATTTCAGTTAGTTTATCAAAATGGTAAAGTAAAAGAAGTACATCATTTTCCTATGGAAACATTAAGAGCAGAAAAATGTAATGATGAAGGGGAAATAGAAGCGTGGTATTATTCAAATCATTGGGATAATTTAAAACCTAGTGAAAAACCAGAAAGAATACCAGCATTTGGGTTTGGTAAAGCAAATGGTGTTGAAATGTACGTTTTAAAGCCTTATGAAGCTGGTAAGTACTATTATAGTAGTCCAGATTGGTCTTCTGCGATGCCTTACGCTGTCTTAGAGGACGAAATAGGAGATTACCTTATAAATGATTGTATAAATGGTTTTAGTGGCACTAAGGTTGTTAATTTTAACAATGGAGTACCAGACCCAGAAAAAATGCAATCAATTAAATCTGATGTATTAAATAAACTAACAGGAAGCAGAGGAGAAAAAGTAATCGTTGCTTTTAATAATAATTCCGAATCCAAAACCACAATAGATGACATTCCTTTAAACGATGCACCTAGACACTATGAGTATTTAGCTGATGAGTGCTTTAGAAAACTAATCGTTGGTCATAGGGTTACATCTCCAATGCTTCTTGGTATTCGTGAAGGTA
>Ga0209535_1002388_pt1 | contig 12255 bp, 10 predicted proteins | sample LinPmetageLP28_FD_184041 | JGI IMG/M metagenome (GOLD analysis project Ga0209535, IMG submission 184041) | Marine viral communities from the Pacific Ocean - LP-28 (SPAdes) (version 2) | ecosystem: Environmental > Aquatic > Marine > Oceanic | place: Pacific Ocean | collected 2009-08-22
GACTACCATCTATATCTAATGCTTTTCTATCATCACCATTGTAAGGTAAATTTATAAAGTTACCATTAGATACAGTTCCATCAGTTGATATTAGTTGTGTTTGTTTTGGAAATATTTCTGTTGCATGTGGTAGTTTAAATGCAACTAATAAGTCTTCTAAAAAACTTCTTATCTCTTTTGCTTTGACCCACCGAGTAGTGAATACATATAAATGTAATCCACCACTCTTTGATAATACAGGGACTATGGGTAGGTCTTTATCTTGGATGACATCAAGATAAAATTTTTTATCTATTGGATATTTATCCACATCAATTGCACCAAACCTTGCCATACCTTCATCAGTACAAGGTTGAATACCTATTGATTTAATTCCTTCTATGTGTTCTTTATAATCTTCATTAGTTACAGGTATCTTAGCCCATTCATGTTTCCATTTTTTCTTACCTGTTACTTCGTCAATGTATCCATCATCAACTTTACAGACACCATAACTTCTTTGTAACCCTGTAAAATATTCTATGTATTCTTTCATATGTCATCCTGTTTTAATTTTTAAAGGCGCTTCCAGTCTCCCTTCAGCGCCTTCTCTCGCAAGTGTTCCCTTGGGAATTATATAATCTCTTCAGATTTTTTTTCTTGAACTTTCTCATATTTAGGTTTGTTTAAACCTGATGATACTTGTTTATGAAACTCTTGACCCATTTGATACAAAGATGCATCTTTTTGATCAGAAATGTCTAACATTCTAACCAATGATGGTTTGTATATATGCCAAGTTTTATCGCCCGCACTTTTTTCAGCTGTTTGCAATTTAAACATTGCAGAATATGCCGCTGGTTGAAAAGATCCTTTTTCATCTGTCATTGACAAATTAGAAATAAGATCATTAAGTTTTCTAGCAGGTGTAAGATTAGATGATCTCATTGTGATGACTGCTTTTCTTGGCGCACCATTTATCATTACAATAATGTAAAAGTACATAGTTTTTTCAAGATAGTTACCATTTTGTAATCTATATTTTATACCACGCATTTCTTCTTTTGCATTAGCAGGTGGAGTTAAATGTGTTCCAACCGGTGCTGACGGACTATCTCCCATTTCTTGCCACTCTGGATATCTAGTCTGTGTATGTGCTACAATAACTTCAATACCTTTTTCACCATCCATAGGTTGTCCGAAACTGTTGGAATATAACATTCCAGGATCAGCTCCTTCAACATGTTTAGCACTTCTTGTATTACACTCCGGTGATAGTTGATGTAAGATTTTTAGAATCGGTGTTGATACGTCATCTGATTTAATCTCTTCTGCACCTTTACCTGAATCGGCTCTTAGGTTCAAAGAGGATAGCGCACCTGCACTATTTTTTTTAACGACTTGTTTGTCCATACTATATCTCCTTATTAGTTTAGTATTTTATTAGTTTATTTTTTATTAGTTATGCTCGTACTTATTTTTTCATACGAACTAAACAGATCAGTAGGAATTTCAAAATTTTTACTTTTTAAATCCGACATTACTGCTGAGAGTCGAGCGTGGTGAACCTTCTCGTCTTGAGTTGGTTCATAGCCACGCTCCCTCGCAAGGCCAGCATATTCGACAGCCTTGTTATCTTCGCCTTGACCAAATGATACTACGATATTATTATCTACAATATCACCTAAGCCATTGTCTCGAAGCCATTTAATTGCTTCAGCTTTTTTATCAGCTATTATTGAAGCAAAAAACCTATTTTTAACTGACAGTTCAGAACCATCTTTTAGTTTCAAGGTTTTTAAATTTTGTTTATTCATTATTTCTGGAATAACAAACTCACTAATATATTTTTCTTGTGATTTTAGTTCTTTTAGTTTTATGTCTACTGCTAATATCTGCGAACCAATAGATTTAAATTGTTCTATCGCTTCTGATAATTCATTAACATCAACTTTATCAGTTTGATCTGGTGCATCTTTTCTTAAATTTATATCCATAATATTTCCTTTCATAAAAGGTATATAGGATTTTTATATCCAAATGTCAATACTAGTTTTGAAAAATATTTATCTCGATTGGATAATAAGTTTTTTCTTGTCTGTCCCATTTTAACAATTTATATTTCCCGTTTGTCATATCAGAAACAATAGAACATGTCACTCCAATAATTGCAGGATCACCGGATAATAATAAATAATCATCTGTTGTAAAATTTTTTAATTTATCTCTTATTTGAAAAATTAATGGTCCAGGTGAAAAAATCATTTGTGCTTTTGCAGGAAGCATAACCGTAATTTCGCCATATTTTTGTGCACCCATTACATTATATTTTGGCTGACCTGTTTCTCTATCTGTAGGAATATCTTGAACTAAATATACTTTAGAATTATTCTTAGTTAGGTATTCAGTCATATCATTGTATTCTTTTATTTTCATTATTGACTTTTATCCTTTTGTACATTATATAACAAATTAGAAAGAAAAAGCAAATTATGAACTATAAATTTAAAACTAAGCCGTATGGCCATCAATTAGATGCATTAAACGCATCTTGGGATAAAGAAAATTTTGCGTACTTTATGGAAATGGGTACAGGTAAATCTAAAGTATTATTAGATAATGCAGCCGTCCTTTACGACAAAGGTGAAATAAACGCGTTGTTATTAATTGCACCAAAAGGTGTTTATAAAAACTGGTTTGACTCTGAAATACCTGTTCACTTACCAGATCACGTTAATAAAAAAATTGTACTTTGGAAAACATCAGATAAATCTATTAAACAAATTAAAAAATTAAATACTTTGTTTGAACCAGGTGCTGATCTTCGTATCTTAATTATGAATGTAGAGTCTTTTTCATCTGGTAATGGATCAGAATTTGCATATAAATTTTTATCAGCACATCCTAAATCAATGGTTGCTATTGATGAGTCTACTACTATTAAAACACCTACATCTAATAGGACTAAAAACATATTAAAACTAAGTGATCATTGTAAATATAGAAGAATACTCACAGGTTCTCCTGTAACAAAGTCACCATTAGATTTATATAGTCAATGCCAGTTTCTTGACCCCTGGCTCCTGGATCATCAATCTTATTACACATTTAAAGCTAGGTATTCTATCTGTAAAAAAATTCAAGTTAATGGTCGTCAAGTAGAAATAGTTGTAGGCTACAGAAATCTTGGTGAGTTATCTGATAAAATAAAACCTTTTTCTAAAAGAATATTAAAAGATGATTGTTTAGACCTACCTGAAAAAAGTTATGTCAAGCATTATGTTGAGCTTACAAAAGAACAGAAAAAAGTATATGAGCAAATGAAAAAAGAAGCAATAGCTTTTTTAGATGGTAAGATGCAATCATCAGCTACTGTTATGACTCAATTAATGAGATTACATCAAATTACTTGTGGACATTTTACTGCAGATGATGGTACGATAAAAGATTTACCTTGTAGTAGGCTTGCTGAACTAATGAACATACTTGAAAATGTTGAAGGTAAAACTATTATATGGTCTCACTATACACATGATGTAAGGAGAATAATCAAAGAAATTAAAAGAGTATATGGTGATGAATCTGTTGTAGATTATTATGGTGCAACAGATACAGATTCTAGATCAAACAATATAAAAAAATTTCAAACAGATGATAAGTGTAGATTTTTTGTAGGTACTACTCACACAGGTGGTTATGGTATTACATTAACTGCTGGAAGTAATATGATTTACTTTTCAAATGGTTATGATTTAGAAAAACGTCAACAATCAGAAGCACGTATTGATCGTATAGGTCAAACACAAAAAATGACTTACATTGATATTATGAGTCAAGATACTATTGATGAAAGAATCGTAAAAGCTTTACGTAGCAAAGTTAATATTGCAAATAAAATAATGGATGAAGATTTAAAAGAATGGATATAGTGATCATAGCCCCCACTATAATCAATCCCGGCAGCTAAGTGCCAACCTCCCAAAAAAACTACAGTTTTTCAAATAAAATAATTATTATAGCAAACATACCACCAACTAAAGCTGTCATTGCATAACGCATATGATTTTTTAGTTCTTTAATATCTGTTTCTATACTAGTAATTTTTTGATGAGTTTGTTTTTGCATGATACGACAAAGTTTTTCGTGAGATTCTATTCTATCTAAGGCAGTGTTTTTAGCCATTATTCTCCCCCTCCTGGATCAAATGGATCATTATAACCTACTTCATTTCCTTTACTGTCTTTTTGTATACCAGATCCTCCACTTTTAGTATAGGAACCAGGTCCAGTGCCTGTATCTTCTTCGTAAGCTCTTTTTATTCTTCTTTTATCTTTTCTTTTTTGTACTTCTTGAAATTTTTTTCTTTTTCTATATTTTTCATCAGTTAATAAATTTCCTACATTATCACTTTTTTTATATATTTTTTGAAATTGTTTTAAATTAAGTATATCTTGAAATAAATTACTTGTTTTACCAAATTTTTCATTATAACCTAAATCACCGGTATATTCTCCAGTTTCTTCTATTTCAGAAAGTATTTTATCTATGCTATCTTTATCTAAATTATATTTTCTTTGTAAGGTGTTTCTCATAGTTTCTATTTTTTCACCAGCTTTTTCGCCTAAATTGCCATCTACTGCATTTACATTATATCCAGCCATAATTCCTTCAGGAGTACGATAATTATCTGTAACAATTCTACCTGTTCTATCAACTTTAATTCCACTGCCAACTAATTCATTTGATCTAGCAGCGTTGGGATCAATAGGTAGTATATTTTCTAAAAAAGAACCTAGTCCATCTAAACCTGTTTTTAGTAAATTATTATTTAAATATTTAGATGCAACATCTTTTAAACTTGGAAGCCCTTCTTTTGGAGAATCTATATATCCGTAATCAGGTCCAACTTCATCCATTGAATCATATTTAAAAGGATTTCTATAAGTTCTAAAATCAGTACTAGGAGTATCTGGATCTATCATGTATGGATTTTTAAAAGGGGTACCTTGTTTTATTTGAGGATATAATGCAACTAATTGTTCTTCTGTTACACCTGGTGCAACAGTGTTATTTATTAGTGGAGTATATGTATTTTGTAAAGGTGGAGGTAAACCTTGATTTAAATAATCAACAACAGGTTGGTTTAAACCATATCTAGTATCATATATTGCCATTATGCTAATCCTCTTTGTCTAAGACGTATTTGTTTCTCTTCATCAGATAATAAAGCATTTTCAGTATTGGTCAACCCTTGATTCATGGCGCCTGCTGCCGGCATAACTGTTGCAGTTTGTACAGCTTCTTCATTAGGCATTGGTGTAGGTGGCAATGCTGATTGACCTTGTGGATCAGTGTCAGGTAAAAAATCTTCGAGATTTAATTCAAAATCACCATATAAATTTTGCATTTCTAATGAATCATTCATAGCTTCAAGCGCTCCTTCAGCTTCTAGAAAAGGATTAATTTGTCCACCTTGTCTAGAAATGTCTTCAAATCTTTCTTGAATTTTTTTTGATGGAAAAAAAGGATCAAATTCTCCAGATAATAATTCTTCTAAAGTAGATTTTGGAATACCTCTTTTTTCAAAAATATCTTCTAACTTATCGGGATTAACTCCAAGGGTCATAGCATTTTGAATATGATTTAACATATCTTTCCTAACTTTAAATAATTGTTTATTAGCTACAAAATATCTTTCAATAACATCTTTAGGTGTTTTAGATTCTCCAGATAACACACCAAACTTACCACCTGTAAATAATTTAGTAGCATCTGATTGACCTTGTCTTAAATCATATAAATAAAAACCTAATGCTTTTTCAGGATTAACTTTTTCTAATCTAAATCCAAAAATACCTGCAAGTTCATAAGGCACTTCATACATTGTAGGTCCTTTACCAGGTATTCCTTTTATAGCTTTATAAGTTCTTTCAAAAGGAGCTACTGTAGGTTTTAATGTTTTAACTAAATGTTTCATAGCAATTTCAATTGCTTCTCCAGGAGGAGTATTTTCTCCGTAAAGTTCGTAACCCTCTCTTGTTCTACCATTTCTAACAAATATATCAGCTAAGGCTTCTGTATAAATTGATTCTGAAATAAATGGAGATGCAGTTTCACCAGCAGCTTTTGCTATACCTTGCATAAAACCTTTTAATAATATTTCTTCATCTTCAATACCTTGTTGAATATTAGTTAAAACAGATTGAAAAGGTCTAGTTAACGTATCATACACATTATTTTTTGACCAATCAGTATAATATAATTCTCCTGTTTCAGGATCTCTTGTAAATATTAATTGTGAATTTTTAGACCAAGGTGCTACAAAATCTCTACCTGCATCTGCTTCTTCATTAGATACACCAAATAGTGCTTGTGCACCCTTAACTAATCCATAAGGCACTATAGCTGTTGCTGCAGTTATTCCTAAAAGTCTTTCAAAACCTTCACTTTTCATAGGATTAGTACTAGTAATAGGATTAATTTTACCTGTAATTGGGTCTCTTAGGTCTCTCATAATTTGTCTAAATATTCCACCACCAGTTCTAAATACTTCTGAAGGCCAAGACATAAAATTACCAAATGGAGAGACACGTGCAGCTCTTACAAACTCACCTACTTTTGCATAATTTGGAATAGTATCTTGTACAATTTCTGCAACTTCTTTTTCTAAAGCTTCTGTAGATTTTTTAACTCCAGCCTTAGCATATTTTTCTCCACGTTTAACCATTTGTATTTCATAATTTAAAATTTTCCAAAAGTCGTCTTCTGCAACATATAAGTCTTGCATAAACTTACCTGCTTTTTTAATACCTCTAGATGTTTTTTTACCTAAAGTATTAATCATAGGTTTTAAGATACTATCTGTTGCAATATTACCCTCTCCAAATCTAACGTCTTTCATAAGATTTCTTAAATCTCCAATTCTAACATTAGTATTTACAATACCTAACTCTAAATATTTTCTATATTTTTCTTGTGATATAGGTGTTCTAACACCACCAACTTGAACAGTTCCAAATGCTTCTTTCGCTGCTTTTGCAAAAACCCTAGGACTAGTAAAAACTACACCATTACCTAATGAAAATGCGCCTGAACTTAAAAAGTTTCTTATATGAGTTGGTACAGATAAAATTGTTTTTGCATATTGTGCACCTGCTTTAGGTGTTAAAACTAAATTACGCCATGCCCAAGAAAATGTTTTACCTAATGCACCGCCAGATTCACCTCTCATAAAATCTTGCATTTTAGATACATTTGTAAAACCTTCAGCTATTTCGCTTGTTGTGTATGTTCCAGATAATCTATTAACTAATACACCTTCTTTAAAATAATCTTTAACGTATTCATCCATTTTTACTACATCTGCTTCAGGACCAAAAGCTCTTTTTGCAGATAAAGGACTATCGTGAAAAAAACCACGTTGACCAAATGGTGTATCTGTTTTAGTAGCATCTTTTGCTATTTGATCAGCATCTAATATTTCATCAAATAATTGATTTTTTCTTGCAACCGAAGATAATCTATTCATTCCCTCAAAAACAGAGTGTCTAACATCTTCTATTTCACCAAATAATTCTCTAAATATTTTAGATCCTTTTCCAATAACTTTAATTTCTTTTTTACCACCAGGTAAATCTTTTGATAATGTTTGTGAAAATGTTTTTAAACCATAAGCGTCATCAGCAGCTTTAGATAAATTTTGATATGCAAATGTAGGTAATGTATCTTTTGATGGGTCCATTTTTCTAACTTGTTTTATAATATCATTAACCATACCTTCTGCTTCTAAATCAGTAATAGGATTTTTATTTTTAGCAGCATATCTTTTAAATAATTCTTTAGTTGATTTAATTGAATCTTGAGTAGGTTTAAATTTAGAAAAAAAACCTGCCTCTGAATTTTCAAATATTTCAAAAGTATTACCTATATAATTTTTAACTCTATTACCCATTATTTTTCTTAAATCTTTTGTAACACCAACAGGTAAATCTATTTTTCCTCCAGGTCCTGCAGCAGTTATTTCCAATAAATCATTAAATTCTTTTCTAGTTTTAGTTAATATATCTAATATTTTATTACCTGTTATAGCCCCTTCTTTAGGTTCCATTCTTTTTACTACTGTTTGTAAAATTTGTTTTTGTAAATTTTTATCTAAAGGTTTTGTTAGATCACCCTCAAAAAGTAAATTATCTAGTTTTTTTAAAAATTGTTTTCTTTCAACTACACTGGATGCATTAAAAAATTTTCTAAATTCAGGAAAAACTTTATCAACTTCAGTATCTATTCTAGACACCATTTCTTCTGAAAAATTAGTATCTCTCATTTTTCTACTTTGTTGAATTTGTTTTGCTTTTGCAATTTCTTCTGGCTTAGTTCCTCTAAATCTAAATGCAGATGCTAGTTTATCTAAACCTCTTTCTAATTTAAATCTACTATAAGCTCCTTCTTTTCCTCTTGTAGCTAAAAATTTAATACTTTGACCTGTTCCATAAACAAAAGGTGCAATCAAAGCAGATTCTGTTCCAAATTTTAATCTATTTAATAATTTTCTTCCTGCGTCTTCTGATGGATCATCAACTACATCTCTATCTAGTTGTGTAGGACCTCTTTCAAACAAATCACCGAAAGTTCCTATTTTTTCATTATCAACTACTAACGTTTCTCCCGCAGCTCCACCTAATGCAATTACACCATATCTTTTTGCGCCTGTTAATTTATTTAAACTTTCTGCTTTATCTGTTCCTTTTTTTAAATTTTTACTTTTTGGATTAATTAATTTATTTGATTTTTTTGCATTAATTAATTTTTTAGCTAAAGATTCTACACCTTTAACAGTAGCTTTAGCACCTAATGTTCCAAAACTTGCTATTTGTGTAAAGGCTTCTGATAATTTACCTACAGCTCTTTCTTCTGCTAGTTCTTCAAAAGGATTTAATTTGTCAAAAAATTTTTCTACTTCAACAGCATAACTAATATCTTTTTCTGAAATGTCAGGTATTCCTAATAACTTTCCTCCACCAAGGTCAAATAGTTCAGCTGTAACAGAAGCAAATCCTTCTGGTATTTTTATTAATCCAGATAAAACCCCTGCAGTAGTTGCTGTTAAACCAGATATTTCATTATCTTCTTCGGCTTCTGGTTTTTTATTTTTATCTTTATATAAAGATGTATCTACATCTAATTTATTAGATTGTTTTTTTTTTTCTTCCTCTGTAAGAGGTTTAAATCTTGGATCGTCTAGGCTTAAAGTAGCCATAGATTACTCCTCTATTTCGAACGTTAAAGGATTTAATTTGTAAGTTCCACCTGTATTATCAAACACTAAAAAATCTGCATTTAATGGATCATAAATAATATCTCCGGGACTAAATCTAGTAGTAGGTTTTGCTACTATTTCATCTCTATTATATCCATATTCTTTAAAACCTTTATATCGTGCTAATATTTTTGGATCTGCTTCTCTTCTAAATTTAGTTAAATTAAATGCAGTTAAATCCGGTGACCTTTTGACAGCTGGATTTTTACTATTTTCGAATGTTTTTCTTGTACTTTCAACAACATTTTCAAAAGCAGGTGTTACTTGCATTCCAGCTGCATCCGGGTTATCTAATTTAAATTGTAGTTGGTCCAATTCACTTTCATTTTTTAATATTTGTTTGTTTATTTCATTTTTTCTGTCTAAATCTCCTTCAGTAGCAAGTGCTGTTCTTTTTAATTCTGCATTTTCTGCTGTTAACCTCATTTTTTCTTGTTCTAATTCAGTTGAAATATCTGCTTCAACACCAGCAAGAGCTATGTCTCTTTGAGTATCTTGTCTATCTTGAGTTGATTTAAAAAATTGTTCTGTAGGTTCTATAAATCCTTTTGCTAAATTACCAAATGTTGAACCACCTCCTGTTTCACTAAACCCACGTAATCCACCTTGAATTAATAATTGTGATACAGGATCAAATGCAGGTTTATCAAAAGGTGCTAAAGCTTCTTTAATTCTTTCAGAACTTGATTGTCCTCCTACTCCTTCTTTATCAGATGAATTGTGCATTTCTCTATCTACAATACCAGTCATAATGCCATCTCCAACATTACCACCTCTTCTAAACATAGGTCTTCTAAATATTTTACTCACTTTAATCTCCCAACTTGCTAAATCCACTGTATAAACCAGCAAGTGTAGTTCCAGCGCTTAGTGCAGTTTGTAATCCACTAGGTGTAGGTGAAATATTTTGTTGTGTTTGCCCTGGATATCCTGAAATTAAACCCATGATGCCAGAACCTAAAGTTTGTGCAGCTTGAATACCTTGTTGAGATTGAGCTTGTAATAATTGTTGTTGAGCTGATAGCTCAGCTTGTTTTTGTGCTTGGTTTAAACCACCGAAAGTTTGTAATGCTCCTATGTCTTGACCTAAGAAACCTTGCTGTGCTTGACCTAAATTTAATTGATTTAAATAATTTTGTTGTGCTAATTGATTGGCTTGACCAAATCCTTGTTGTAATAATCCTGCTTGAAGTCCTGCTCTATTTCTATCTGAATTAGATTGATACTCTGCTCTCTGTACACCTTCACGTCCTCCACCAAAAGCACCGGCTGCATATGCTGCTGCTGGTACGCCTTGTGCATTTTTTCTAGCTTGTACATCATATTCAGAAAGTGTTGTGTTAATAACATCTTGTTGATACGGAGACATAAATTGTTTGTAAGCATTTGGTCCCGTTGAAGATTGAGCTGCTTGTAAGAAAGGTTGGTAGCCACCAATACCTTGAAGAGCTAATTGTTGAGCTGCTTGTTGTAATGGATCCATCCCAGCAACAAACTGAGACCCCATTATTTTTGATAAATCTTGTCCTTTAAATTGTCCAACAGCTTGTTGTAATTCTGTAATATAGGGTTTTGCAGCGGCCTCTATAAACTCTGGTGGTTGTGTTATTTGTGTAACTACTTCAGCCATTATACTCTCCCGCCATTTTCTAATTTTTTCATCATATCATACATACGTTGTGCACCTTTGTTAACATCTCCATCTCCAAATTCTGTTACAGCATCTGCTGTCATTACAAATTCATTATTTGATAACATTGCTGGAATATCATCTGCTTTTTCTTTTACACCAACTGGAGGAATAAATCCACCTGTTTCTCTAAGATCTAATTCTGTAACTCCCGCAGGGTTTTGATTTAATTGTAAACCTTCTATTCCTGCAGCTTGCATTGCGTTCTGTTCTGGACTATCCGGTCCTCTTGCAAAGCCCATTCTACCACCATAAGCTGCTTCTTGTCTACTATAAGCTGCTTCTTGTCTATCATCTATACCATTAAAATTTTCATCTATAAAATTATCTGATTTGTTTAAAGAAGCATAAAGTTGAGGATTATTAAATAATTTAGAAAGCATTTCTGACATACCACCGTTGTTTGTAACAGGATTATCTCCTGCTTGCATTGAAGCTGAAACTAAATTACCTAACCCGTATCCCATTCTACCACCATTCATAACACCGGGTCTATTCATGTCTTTATTATATTCTGATAAATCATTTTGAACAAGTCCTGGTATTTCTTCTGGATCATAATTTAAATCCATATATGCTTTTGTTAATTTTGTTTCAAGAGCTTGAATATTTCTACCTGTTGAAATTTCTTCTTCTTCATCGTCTGATAATGAACCTAACACTCCACCTAATACAGTGCCTATTGCTCCTACTTTTAATGTATTAGCTAGTTTATTACTACCTAAACTTAAACCAGGTATGTTAGCTAATGATCCTGCAAACTTACCACTTCCCATTCCAATAAAAGGATTGCCACCATTTAACATAGGTGCAAAGTTTAATGCTGCTAAAGCTAACATAGGATTTTCTTTTATAGTACTGGTTATGCCTTTAATACCGCTTTTAACACCTTTACCTATTGATTTAACTAGGCTTCCTAAGCCATACATTTGTCTGGGTTGTTGCATACGTGATATTGTCATATAATATATAATTAAACTAGTTTATGGCAGGTATAGATATCCTGAAAATACCATACTTTATTTGATTTTTTCATCAACGTCAACACGTTTTACACCAACTAATTGGTCATAAAATCTACCACAGTATTGATGATCTCCAACATGTGTGATGTAATCCATTACATAGATAAATACCTTACCTCCAGCGTCTGTCCATCTTTGGCAAAAGCCAAAATCTTCTCCAAAATACTTTTTTGTGTCAGGGTCATGTAATGTATCAAACAAGTTGTAAAAATTTTCTTTTTTAGTTTCTTCTCCATTTATAATAG
>Ga0209535_1002389_pt1 | contig 12253 bp, 8 predicted proteins | sample LinPmetageLP28_FD_184041 | JGI IMG/M metagenome (GOLD analysis project Ga0209535, IMG submission 184041) | Marine viral communities from the Pacific Ocean - LP-28 (SPAdes) (version 2) | ecosystem: Environmental > Aquatic > Marine > Oceanic | place: Pacific Ocean | collected 2009-08-22
CAGCACAATCTGCGGCAGGTCAAGCGGCTACGGAAGCGGCCACTCAAAAGGTTTTGGCAGATCAGGCAACAAAAGAGATTGTGGCTAAAGAAGCTGCAAAGGGCGGTATCTTTGGCAGCGGAATTACCGGCGGAGACATTTTCTTAGGCTCTTCTTTGTTGGGCATAGCAGGTGTGGGTGATGAAGAGGACATCACAGATGACGGTCCTCGTGAACTTGAATCTCGTCCAGATTACAAAGGCACACCAATAGCAGGGTTGTTTAAGGATCCAGTCACTGACATGTCATATGACACGGCAGAGGAGCTTGAAGAGGCTATCAAGCAACGTAAAGAACGGTCCATGGCTATGGCTACCGGCGGCATCATATCCTTAATGAACGGCGGTTTGATCGAAGGACCGGGCACCGGTACATCGGACAGCATCAAGGCAGGCATCTATCAGAATGGCAAAAAGGTTCAGGAGGCCAGACTCTCGGACGAAGAGTTTGTCATGACTAAAAACGCTGTTAAAGGCGCGGGTAACGGAGACACAAAGCTAGGCGCAAAACGGATGTACGCCATGATGGACAACTTTGAGAGGATGGCATAATGGCTGAAACAGTCCGCACCGAACAGTTACAGGTATTACCGGAGTATCAGGAAACCTTCCTGAAAGACTTGCTTGCCAGCACCTCCACGATGGCGAATCAGCCAACCACGATTCCTGCATATCAAGTAGCTGGCATGACGCCGGCACAACAACAAGCCATACAGCTTGGGGTATCTGGCATCGGCGCGTACCAGCCTATGATGCAAGCCGGCGCCGCGACTCTTGGTCAGGGTGTAGCGGCACTGCAACCTGGTGCTTTTCAGCAATATATGTCCCCATACACGGATCAGGTTATTGATCAGAGTCTTGCAGATCTACAGCGTCAAGCAGACATGGAGCGTCAGCGTATCGGTTCAGCGGCGGTGCAAGCTGGAGCATTTGGCGGATCTCGTCAGGCCATTGCAGAGCAAGAACTACAACGCAACACAGCAGACGCCTTTGCTAGGCAGTCGGCACAGCTTCGCTCTCAGGCTTTTGAGTCAGCGCAAGATCGAGCACAGCAGGGGGCAGAACTGTTTGGCAAGCTAGGACTGCAACAGGCTGCTATGGGCGAATCAGCACAAGGGGCACAGCAACGAGACATCGGCATCTTGTCTCAGCTTGGTGGTCAGGAACAGCAGCAACAGCAAGCAGAACTTGAGGCACAACGCGCCACGAGCCTTGAGCGGCAGTTTGAGCCATACCAGCGTATCGGCTTTATGTCTGACATCTTCCGTGGCGTGCCTACCACAACCAGTACGTTGACCAGTCGCACGGCTCCGTCACCTAGCACCTTGTCTCAGGTTGCTGGTCTCGGTATTGGAATCGCCGGCCTCGGTCAGTCGGGACTGTTTGGCGGAGATAGTTTCTTCGGCAACATGTTAGGGGCACCGAAATAATGAGCGTTTTTAATCGCAAGATGTTTAGACCTCGTAACGCTCGTAACGCTTTGAATCGGTCAGCGGGTATACCGAACGTGCAGAAGTTTCACGCTGGTGGACCTGTGGGTCATACGCATAATTCGCGTCCAAATAGATCTGGCGGTATTTTTAACCTGCCTATGTTTAATTCTCCTAGTTTCAATGCGTTTGCTAAACAACCAACCAGTCTACGAGGTCTTCTAGGTCCGGAAGGTCGGCGCTTGGCTGGTATTCCTGAATCTGGTGCAGCTACTGGACAGACCACCACCACAATGGGCAACATGGCAGGTCAGCCAGATAGACTCTCAGGTTTGACGATTGATGATATTTTGTCGGGTGCATCTAGGATGGATCAAAGATTTGATCAACGTATTGCAGATGCAGCGGCGCAGGTTCCTCCGATACAGCCAGGGCCACCAACCTCTGGTGTAACTGGCACGGCTACGAATCCTGACGGCAGTCGCGCAATTCCTGATCCATCGGCTCCTGGATTCTCTGCTCCAAGGCAATCGCCGAGCGAACAGACGCAGGCTTCAGATCGCCGGTTAATAGATAAAGCGCGTCAAATAGGAGCGGCACAAGAAGCTGGTGCTTTTGACTTTTCTGAGTTTTATGATGATCAAGGTCAATTACGCGATCAACCTAGTCGCTCGATTCCTGATCCTGACTATGATCCTAACGCAGGAAGTGGCGTGACAGGGACCGGAATTAGACCCGATGGTGATGGGTTGATTCCTGATCCAGACGCAGGCGTCAAGGACTCTGGCGTAACAACAGGTGTTGTAGCGGAGGGAGAAGATCCAAGCCTGTCACAGCAAACGGATCCTGCCGGTGCAACGGCGGCGGCAGTGGCAGAAACTGTAGAGAAAATTGATCCCGACAGCACAACTCTTGAAGAAGGTAAAGGTGCACAGAGTTATATTACTGGTTTAGTTGAGGGCTTAGTTGACAAAGGTGATCAAGACGGTGCTTCAGATGCTTTGTTGACAGCGTTTGGACAACTAGATCCTGATGACACAGGCAAGCTGACTACTGACCAGCGTTTAGCAAAGATGAAAGAAACCATTAGCAAGTTCTTTGGTCGAGATCTTGAAGCAGAAAAAAGTGTGGATGGCATGAATCTAGCCATGCTTGGTTTCTTGATCGCCGCTGGTGACAGCCCTAACGCTCTTAAAAACATTGCTCAAGGAAGCGTTCAAGGCATCAAAGAGATCAAGAAGACAAAACAAGCACGAATGGCTCGTGAGGACAAACTCAACGGTCTTGTTGTCTCTACCGTCCTTGGTCGAGAAGACAAAGAGTCAGATCAGGCTTTCCGTGAACGGCTTCAGTTCAACTCTCAAAAACACGACCTCAACAAGTTCTCTTTGCAAGACGCCTCTGTCATGAAACGCTTTGCGGCTGACTTGAGCTTTAAAGGTTGGGCGAAAGATACAGATGTTGCACTATCCTTGAATCTAAAAAACAAAGACATCGATATGGTCAACGCAAAGATGAAGAATGCGATGAATATGCAGATTGATCGTTTAGCTTCAAACGAAAAAATTGCAGCAGCCGGAAACTCCTCCAGAGAAGCCATTGCTGAAGCAAATAGAGATTCAGCAGAAATTCGCACAGTCATAGGAAATATGGAAAAAGGGTGGGGAGTCGCGTTACTTGACGGCAAGAACAGAGGTTTTGAGGGTGATAAACTCATCGACTATGTGGTTGAAAATGGTAATAAGTTTGCGGCTGAATCCTTGCTCACAGGTCCAGACAGCCTGAAACGTGCTACCACCACGCTTATTCCTACGATCATGAAAGAACAAGACATGACTTACGATCAAGCGTCAAATTCTTTGTACAATAATCCAGCCTTCCAATCACAGCACGCAAAAGATATTGAGGCGTTAAACATCCCGTTGGTTGCTATAACTGATGATGATGGCCCTACGGGTCAGAAACTCGTGGTGGGATCCTTAATCAGTGAAAACACTGGCAACCCTGTAAGATCTCGCAATGTCATTAAAGGAGGTAAATTCTACCTAGAGGTTCAAAGTGACGGAAGCCTCGTGCGATATAAAAAACGAGGCGGCGGTTTAGATGACATAAAAGTAGACGCAGACGGGCAACCTCTGCCCGGGCAGGAATAGTAGGGTATGGGACGTTTTAATTTTGGAGGATCAGGCTCTGACGCAGAGTACGAGGCACGCAGAAGCAAGGGTATTCAAGATGACCCTGCTGATGAGGGTGTGCTCATCGAAGCAACAGAAGGTGTGCTCTCCGGTCTAATCGGTATTGGAGAGGGTGTCGCGGAACTCGGCGCCATTGGCATAGATTACTTTGCAGACACCGATTATGCCTCAGACGTTACAGAGGGGGCTGATGCTCTCCGGCGCGGCTTTGGTAAAGTGCCAGGTCTTAGCGCGGTGTTTGGCGAAGGGGGTCTAGATCCTACTGGAATCGTAGGCACCGGTGCAGAGGTAATCACACAATTTGCGGTTCCAGGTTTGGGTGCAGCTTCCGCTATATCTAAAGGAAGCAGGATTGCTAGAGCAGTTGGCGCAGCAAGTAAAAGCGGCAATTTTGTCCGTCGCAGGTTAGCCAAAGGGACAGACCTTGGAAGAAAACAAGAACTTGCCAGACTAGGACGCACTACGGCGCTTACAAAGTCTGAGCGTTTGGCTTTGGGTGCTCAACAAGTTACTGCTGCCGGTTTGGCTGATGCCATTGTGGCTACTGATGGCACAACCACCATCGCAGATTTTTTTGAAGGCGGTCCCACGCAGACAGATCAACAGGTTGGTTTGAGCGGTAGCGAAGAAGCCACAAGACGTTTGTTCAATAAATTTAAGATTGGTATCGAAGGTGCAGGAGCCACGGTTGTGGCACCCGTTGTCGTTGGGGCCGCTGCCAAAGGACTTGGAAAAACGGCTCAAGTTGTTGGTGCAGACAAGGCAGCAAGCTATGGTGCACAGAAGATCCTAGAGGGCAGCGCCAAGGTTAAAGATGTTCTTGATGACCTCGAGTATCAAAGGTTGATAAAAGGAAGAGACTTTGCCGAAGAAGCAGAGGGCATCATTGGGACTGGTGTAGGCAAACTTAAAAATGCTGTGCCCGATACATTGAAGGTTCTTCGTTACAGAGGTGCATTACCGTCTGACATTGGTGAAGCTCGGTCCTTGATCACTGCTAGTGTGCAAGGAGAGTTGAAAACCGCCACGGCTAGATTGGGTAGGATTGAAGAAGGTCTTGATAAAGCGATTAAGGATCCTGGCGTCAACACGGGTGATTTAGCAAAGCAAGACTACTTCAACCGCATTGAAGAGTTTCTTACATCTCCATCACCGCAAAGAAAAAAGGAAGCACTGGAGTCTCTTCCTAAGTCTGTTCGTGATGACGTTGTTGGTATGCGTACTCAAATTGATGACTTGAGTAATGACATCATGAATAGCGATTTCATAAGGAACTTTGAAGGCAAGGTAGTTGGTGGTGAAGACGTAGCGGATGTAATACGTCAAAGCATTAACAAGAACTTGAACTCTTATATGCGCCGTAAGTATCGTATTTTTGAGGATGCAAAGTACAAGCCTGATCAAGATACAATAGACGCCGGTATTGCAGGGTTTAAGACAAATAAAAGACACACTGAAAGTGAATTACAGATGATTCGTGACACTGGTGAGAAGAGTGCGGATGAACTGGGTCTTGATTCTAAGGGTCGGATTGTAGGAGAGGTTACAGACGACCAAGCAAAGCTAGCTGTCGATAACTTTTTAAGTAGGCACAATGTTGCCAATAAAGGTAAAGGTCCAAAACTCACGGGTCGAGTTGCAGAGGAAAGACTTAAAACTGGCATGTTTCTAAAACGTGACCGGCTAAAAGAATTTCAAAAACGATTGCTTGGTGAGATCAAAGATCCTGAAGAAAACTTTATTAGCACCATAGCAGACCTTGCAGAGTTCAAAGCCACCGATGAGTTCTTTGGTAAGATCAGAAACGAAGCAGCTACAAACAACACTTTAGGTGAAATATTCAGACGCACAGAAGATATGACTGACGCGCAGAAAACAGCACTTAAAAACAAAGGGTATGTTATTTTAGGGGATCAAGGTAAACAATCAAAAAAAATTAAAACTGCCGAAGACTTTGCTGAACAACAAGGCAAGTCTGGTTGGGGATCATTGCAAGGATATGCAGTGCCCGAAGCAGTATACAATCAATTAACAAAAAGCGTCGAAGGCGGTAGCCTGGATTTTCTTCGGCCAACCTATGGCATGATGTTAAAGCTAAAAGGCATGAGTCAGTATTCAAAGACTGTCTTGTCTCCAATCACACAGATCAGAAACTTTACCACAGCCGCATTGTTCGCCACGGCTCAAGGCAACGTGGGTCGAGGTGCTAATCTTGGAGAGTCTGTATCTCTTGTGATGAAAGATATATTTACCAAGCCAAGCGATGAGATTGCTACAGAGCTTGGAGAACTTCAACGTCTGGGGATCATTGGCACACAGGCCGAGCTTCGGGAGATTCAAGACCTGATTCGCATAGGCGCCGCCAAAAGAGGTCCATCGGAAACGGTTGTTGAAGGTGCAGAAATAGATGCACGACTTCAAAGTGGCTTGATGAAAAAACTTAAAAACAACTACGTTGCAAAGAAGACTGGAGCGTTGAATCAGAAACTCCAGGATCTTTACAAAGGTAGTGATGACGTTTGGAAAATTTACAATTTTAAGTTTGAGCAAAACAAACTACAGAATGCGCTGCGTGGATCGTCTCTTGACGATCAATATCGTGTACTGACTGGTCGTGCTGCACCTGAAGGCACACAATTAAACAAGCAGGTTATAGACAACTTGATTAGGGAAGAGTCTGCGCGAATTGTAAGAAACAATGTGCCTAACTACAACCTTGCACCCGATGCAATTAAAGTGCTGCGTAAGATGCCGATTGGTAACTTCATAACTTTCCCGTATGAAATTATGAGAACAGGCACAAATACCATTACCAGGGGTATCAAAGAACTTGCTTCTGAGAATGCTGAGATACAAAAGATTGGTATGCGCCGTCTGACGGGGGCCTTGACCACTTATGGCGGTGCACCAATTGCACTGACTGAATTTGCTTATACGGTGAGTGGTGTCAGCGAAGAAGAGATGGAAGCGTTTAGACGGTCCGCCGCTCCAGAATGGGAGCGTAACTCACGTTTGATACCAGTTGGCAGAAACGAAGATGGCAACATTGAATACATCAACTACAGCTTTTCCAACCCGTATGACTATCTGACACGCTTTGCTGTAGGGGCAATGAATGCTTTTGACACATCGCAACGTACCGGAGAGTCTTTGACCACCGGACTTCGCAAAGCTGTGGTTGAAGCAGCGTCTGAACTAGCATCACCCTTTACAGATCCGTCTATGATTGCGGAGGCTTTGATCGATGTTTTGCCGGACGAAGTAAGTGGTGGTCTTGGTCGTAGTGGAAAAAGAATTTCTGGTGCTCGAGTCTACAATCCAGAAGAAGATGGAACTACACAATTCCTCAAAGGAACCGCTCATGTTATGAATGCTCTCATCCCGAGCGCGATTCCCATGGATATTCGTGGGGGCGTTCCCGAGCCAAGTCGTTTCTTGCGGGGCGTAGCATCCGGTATTGGAGGAGAGGAAGGCTTCCTTGGCATCTCTCCCAAAGATCGTTATGGGCGTGAACGCACACTTAGAGAAGAAGTGACTCGCGCTGTCAGTGGTGTCACAGTGCAAGAAGTAGAACCAGAAAGATCTCTGGAGTACAAAGGGTTTGAGTTTCGCGAGGCGCGTCAGGATGCAGCCGGCATCTTTAACTCTATTGCTCGAAGAGAGAATGTAAATTCTGAAGATCTGATGAACGCCTACATTAAAGCAGACAAGGCTCGATATCGAGTCTTTAATGAGTTTAGTCAGACAGTTAGAGACATGGAAGCCTTGGGCATGAGCACAAGGGACATAAAAAAGACTCTTAAAGATGCAGGGGTTGGAGGTGTTGACTCCTTGATCTCTGGGCGATATGAGCCATTCGAGGTTAGTAAAACAATTCGCAAAGAGATGCGTAGTAATAATACTCTGGACCTGCTGCCGCGTGAAGAGATGCGTGCCTATTATGAGACTCAATTAAACAAAGGTTTTGGAGATCTTGATGATGAGAGCATGGGCGCTTCTTCAACAGGAGGAGGTGGACGGTTTAACTTTGGGTCTGTTGCTCCATCCGTAACTGCTCCGGCTGCACCCGCACCAACAACAGCGGTTGCCTCTGCCCCGACACCGGCTCCGCAAGTATCACCGCCTGCTGCTGTTGCTAGCGCAGGACAAGTATCACCAATTCTTCTGGGCAATAGCTTGGCTACACAGCAGCTTGCTGCCCAGCTTGGGAGGACTCCCGTATGAACAAAAATCAACTTCGTGAAGAGCTTGCAGAGGACGAAGGCTGCAAATTTGAAATCTACCTAGATCACCTTGGCCTGCCTACCTGCGGGATTGGACACCTCGTGGTAGAGAACGATCCAGAATACGGCCAGCCTGTCGGTACGCCCGTAGATGAAGAGCGCGTGCGCCAGGTTTTCAATCTAGACATTGCGTCTACCTTAGACGAGTGCCAGGTTTTGTACCCAGACTTTGACGACCTACCCGAGGAATGCCAGTTAATCATCGCTAATATGATGTTTAATATGGGCCGGCCTCGACTATCCAAGTTCAAGGGCATGAAGGCCGGCGTCGATGCGCGTGATTGGAATCGCGCAGCCGACGAAATGGTCGATTCCAGGTGGTATGATCAGGTAACTAACCGCGCCAAGCGTTTGGTCAAGCGGATGCGTGAAATCTCAACTGACTGAAATCATTAAATAAAAATATCGATTCTCGTGGACTTCGTTAACGATGACCGTGTCCTAGTACCTCGAGGTCGCTGAGAATCGATGTTTAGGTGACTTCTTCTTGGTCCGCTGTCTGGTGATACATTAAATAGAATGTTCCGCACTCTGGGCACGACAGATTTGATACGATCTCGTGATCGTCTCCAGGTTCCGTGTCATGGTCCCCGCCCCATATCACATCGTTTCCACACAAGAAACATTTTGGTGTCATCCGACTTCTCCCCAATTGTTGCCCAACTCCTGATCGACCTTGCTCGGCACCTTGAGTTCCGTGCTTGTCTCCATGATCTCCGTGATTCTTGACGCTTGCTCCTCGGACTCTACGTTGAAGCAAAGCTCGTCATGCACCGTAAGCAGTGGCACCAAACCTTCCTTGTAACACTCTGCCATAGCGACCTTGGTTTGATCTGCTGCCGAACCTTGGATCAATCTGTTGAGTGCCTTGTAGGTAAATGCCCTACGGATGCTCATGCCGTATTCTTTCTCGGCCTCCTCGCGCTTCATAGGCTTGTTGTACCCGAATGTCTTTGGCTCCCACATGTCGAACCGGCACAGGCGCCCTGACATCGTGCGAATCTGACCATGCTTGCCGGCCTGATTTGACACCAGATCCGCTAGTCCTTTTACGAAAGGAACCTTAACATGGTAGTTGTTCAGAAGATTCGTGGCCTCGTCGGTGCTGATGTCTAGAGTGTTAGCGAGTTTAGCTTTGCCCATGCCATACATGATACCCAGATTCACGGTCTTGGCTTGCTTGCGATTGATGTCAGCCATGTCTGCCACCATCTGATGGAAGTCGGGATTGCCAGTTTGATATTCCTCGACCAGTCCATCGACCAACGGATGCCGCATTCTGTCACTCAGGCTTGCACAATAGTGCACCAGAAGCCTTGGCTCTTGACTCGAGTAGTCGAAGCTGCCCCACTTGCATCCCTCGTCCGGTATGAACAGACCACGAATCATGGCCTTGATCTCTGGATCTCGTGCCGGAATCTGCTGTAGGTTTGGATTGCTTGATGAGAAACGCCCTGTGACTGTCCCGCCATCGTCAGTGCGGAGTTGGTGGAACTCACAATGTATCCGACCCTTGTGTGAGAACTTGAGGATGTTATCGATAAATGTATTGCTGGCCTTGTCTAATTCGCGGAGTCTTAAAACTTTAGCCGCAGCTTCATGCGGACAGGCTTGCAAAAACGCTTTGGTAAAGGACGGTTGACCGTTGGTCTCTGTCTTTTTGTAGTACAATCCGTAATGATCGAAGACCTTTGCCACGCTAGTAGCAACCCAAGGTTCGATGTTTACTCCGGTGTCATGCTTGATAGCTTGTGTCAGTTCCTTCTTTGAGGCGATCAATTTTTTCTTAGCCACCTCGGCCTTGCTGATATCTACCTTGACGCCCCTCTCCCTCATGTCCAGCAGCACTGGAATCAAAGAGGTCTCTAGGTTGAACACATCCATGAGGCTCTGCTTCTCGAGATCCACACGCATCATGTTCCACAGCTTCAGTGTTAACTCGGCATCCTTCTCGGCATACGCCCCCACAAACCGTGAGTTCAGACGCCACATCTCGCCCTTTGGATCGAACCCGTGGTCTGCCGCAGCGGCGCGTAGAGTCTTCTCGTCCTTGCGCTCGTTCAGATAGTCGCGCGCCAGATTGTTGAGGCTGTAGCTGAACCGGTTCTCGTTGAGTAGCGGCGCGGCTACCATGGTGTCGATAATCGTGCCTTGGATCTTGACCCCTGCCCACCGCAGCCAACCAGAATCATAGGTGGCGTTGTGCATAATCTTGGGGATGTCGGGCGTAGCAAGCTGGTCGGCCAACCACTTCATGACCTTGTTTTGCGGGATGTTACCCCCGCCCTCATGAGCTATAGGGTAGTAACCTACGAAATCGCCGGCAGCGATAGCCACACCTACAATAAACCCATCACCTCGCGCCCAGCCTGGACCTAGTGTCATCAGGTTTGGATCGCTAGTCTCGAGGTCAATTGCCATGTACTCGCTGTTCCGCAAATCAGGAAACTCAGAAGGAGGAAGCCAATCCTTCTCGATGGTGTCCAGATCCATGCGATGTAGAAAGCTGATCTGACTACTTTCCTTTGCCATCTATCTCTCCTCCGAGGCTGGCGTATCCAGCGATATCCACCCACGAATCCTGATGCGTTGGCGTCACAATCAGTCTAGCAAGTTTTAGCGCCGTAAGACACTGATAAACTTGAGAAACCGATACGTCCTGCTTGAGAATCACAGACCAGAGTTGCGCTACGCGCTCATGGTTCTCGTATGCGTCACCATAATCCTCGGCTCTTGGCCCATTGACCAAGTCCTTGGCGGTATCAAGTAGCTTGTCACGTTTCATTTTTGCTCCTCCTCACGAGTGCCCCAGTAGTCCTCGCCATAGTGATGAACAATCTCTTCGCCTGCGGCAATGTCTTTAAGAGCAACAAAATCTACAAATCTATTATCAGTTTCAGATATCTGCCATTCGGCGTTTGGATCTGATCCGTGATTGTAGATCATCCCAGCGCCTAGTACGCAGTAGTAGTCCTCATCATTGTCTGGGCTTTGAAAAATATAATCATCAAGGCGACTGTTCTTTTTGATATCGTCATTGTCTATGACAACGTAAAAGCAGGACTCGATGACCTCATCTTTTGAAATGTTGCGCTCGGCAAAAACACCAACGCCCTCAATACTTGAATCCTTAACCTTTATCATATCACATACCTATATTTACACTCAGGATCCACGATATGCAGGTTGTGCTTCGTGCGGGTGATGCCTGTATAAAACACGCGGTGCTCGTCATCCTGTTCTGGGTTTTTAACTGCGGGATAGCAGGACTCTGTGAGAAGCATGATGTTGTCATCCTCCCCACCCTTCATACGATGGATAGTTGATACTGTAAGTCGCGGCTTAAAAGACCCACGGCGTATGATTGCTGACAAATACAAACGATCATCCTTGGATACGTTACAAACATCCTTTGCATCAGCAGTCTTTGCTGCAAGCAAACCATGATCGCGCCGCAGATCCGCGTACTTGAATACAGATTGCGGGTCCACCGTATCGAAACTCTTGATCGATCCACGCTTTACCACGGCCCTTGGCCCTTGCTTCGGGACTTGTTTGTAAAGGCTTCTTGCCTCCTCGATACTTATAGCCTGGCCCTCTGTCAGACGTTTCCATATAGCCATGGCATGAATCAGTTCCTCACTAAAACTTAACTTGTCATACATCTTGAACAAGTGGCCGTCTTCGCGAAGCTGGTTGGCTATCTTACTTGCTATCAAGTTTGTCCGGCCCATGATTGTCCATGACCCCTCGTCAATATCTACGTCATACCAATTGCTGTGCCAGTGGATCTCACCTTCCCGGTCCATAGGCTTCCATAGCTTTGGCTGACGGTAATGAATCCGCTTTACGATCTGATTCGCCAGAGTAAACACCTGCTTTGGAACCCGATAACTTTGATCAAGAACCCGGTGGCTGTCACAGGCATTCATAAAGTGACTGACCTCGACCCCATTCCAGCGATGAATACACTGATCATCGTCTCCGGCGTAGTAGACTCGAGCCGCGTGCTGTTTGAGGATCTTGACCTGTTCCCACTGCAATGGCGTCAGATCTTGTGCTTCGTCAACAATCAATACATCGAGCGTGGGCGCCGTGCCTTGGCGCACAAACTGCGTAACCATGTCTGTATAGTCGTGGCGCATGTTCTCCTTCTTGTAGGCCCTGTAAGCGCGATTAACGTGCTCTACGTTCTCCCAATGCAGGCTGTAGTCAGCGCGGTCATTGAACTCATCCTCGAGCGTCACACAGCGCATTGCAGAACGAGCAATGATCTCCAGATACTTGTTGCCCTCTTTGTTGGACAG
>Ga0209535_1002390_pt1 | contig 12252 bp, 20 predicted proteins | sample LinPmetageLP28_FD_184041 | JGI IMG/M metagenome (GOLD analysis project Ga0209535, IMG submission 184041) | Marine viral communities from the Pacific Ocean - LP-28 (SPAdes) (version 2) | ecosystem: Environmental > Aquatic > Marine > Oceanic | place: Pacific Ocean | collected 2009-08-22
AAGGGTTTATTGTTGCTGCTCCACTTGCTGCAACAGTTGTACCAGCATTAGCTGCCATTGTAATTGTAAATGTATCTTGACTGGGTACTGTCACGACTTCAAAAGTATTTGTAGTAAAATCTGCAGCAACATAGCCAGCTCCAGTTGGAGGGGTAACAGAAGTAAATGTAATTAAAGCACCTGCCGATAAACCATGAGCAACTTTATTTACAGTTACAGTTGGACTAGTGTTGGCTGTTGTAAATGTTGCTCCAGTAATTGCAGTGTCTAATGGAGTAATATCATAAAATGCATTTTCAAAATAAATTATTAAAGCCTTATTAGTACCTATAGCAGAATATCTTCTACCATCTAAATCAGCCCAAACAAGTTGATCTCTTGCAGCACCTACTAAAGTATTAGAGGTTATTTGTTCCCAACCCCCTATTTTTTCAGGAAGCCCATATCTAAATCTAACAAAATCACCATCAGTCCACTGCCCTTCAGCTCCTGTCGGTGTGACTTGCTTATTAAATCCTGGTCTAATCTGTACGTTTGTTAATGGCATAAATATTAAAGATTATACCAAAAAAAAAGGTTTAGGGTAAGATACCTATTATTTTTCTCTTCCAATTAAAGGATGATTTGGTAGAGTCGTAATTTTCTTAACCTTTTCTGGAAGTTTTTTATAAACAATACTTGCAAAGTGTACTAATATATTCAAACAATTCTTTGTTGTTTCTTGGTCTATATGTAGAGTATTATTATTGTTTTTACAGGCTTCTAAATCTTTATCACTAAATGAAATATCAATACTTCCATCTTTATTTTGTGCTATTTTCATTTTTGTACTCCTAACCTTTTTCTTTTATCTAATTTATAATCTTTGTAAAGACCATTTTTATCAACATAATGTAAAAAACATTGAGAATAATAATCTCTGTTTAATTGTTTTCTTTCATGAGAATCCTCTATTCCTAAATATATAACCCCATCACCTAAATCCAAATTTATTTCTTTATCATTAACAATTATAGGCCATGGTTCGTTTAAATCTGAATCTACTGCTATAGTACATGAAATTTCACATGAATCTCTATCTTTGTGTTTATCTAACGAAGATCCCCTAGTGTACATTCTCCAAAAAGAATATGTTGGAAAAAGTTCTAACCCACAATTTTCTTCAATAATTTTTTGTTTTGAAATAAGTAATGCTTCTGTTAATGGGTCTGCATAAAAATTTGGACTAGTTTTATTTATTATTGGGTCATTGAAAAAATGTTTATTAGATCTATGCCTCAATCTAAAATAATGTTTTAGTAATTCTCTTTCATCTTTTGAAAGAATATTTTTAATCACTTTATATCTAAAATCTTTTCTTATAATGCCCATGCTACTACCGAAAGTCGTGTACCTTTAGTTATTGGAGTAACTTCATGAGGAAACATAAAATTACTAGGAAATATTACTAATTGGTTTGATTTTTTAGGAACCATTAATTTTTTATCCTTAGTATGAAAAATTAAATCTCCACCTTCATAATCATCGTTTAAAAAAAAAATAAAACTTAAAGTTCTTGGCACAAGTGGACCATGATCAATATGAAAATTAAATTTATGATCTTTATCATATTTTAATATTTCAAAAGTTTCAAAATTATTTATACTAAAAATATTATTAAATTTTTTATAATATTTTTCTAAAACAGACCTACATATAAATTCTAAGTAATTTGCCCAAAAAACATCAGACATTAAAAAACTGTGTTCACCCATATAATAGCTTCCAACATTTCTTGTATTTAAATCTATATTAATAAATTTATGATTGTTGGCAACTTTAGCTTTACCAAAATTTAATGTGTTAGAGTATTTAATTAATTGTTGTAAATCTTTTAAAGGTAAAGGCGTTGGTTCAATATGAATAAAGTCTTCCATTGATTAATATATATACTATATATATTATTTTTGTAAACTTAATCTACTATCTTTACAGGTAACTCTGCTAAACTTCTAAATGTGATACTGTTAGATTCAATAATTTCACTAATTTTTCTTCCAGAAAAAGTAGAATAATCTAAATTATCTACTGAATCTGCGTAGTTCAACCAATCCGTTTTTGTAGTATTGCTTGTCTCCCAATTCTCAAAATATTTTCTAACACTGTTCGTGTAATCATTTATATGTTCTAACAATTGTGCTTCAGTTAAAGGGGATAAAGTAGCTCCTCCAAAAGGAGTATTATTTTCATCTTCAAATGAAATATTAGTTCCATCGTGCGTACAAGTTTTATTACCAAGTCTTAAAGAATTATAATCATCATCTGAAACTTCATAAACTGTATAAAATTGCTGCATGTGCTCTGGAAACATTTTATCTCTTAAAGATGCATTTGCTGCTATTTTACTGTGAGCACTCCCTGTAGGAGCATCATTATCAAAAATTACGTATGCCATATTAACTTCCTATATTTTCAAATATTAATAATCCACCATTTCCACCGCTTGAAGAACTTCTAGTTCCACCTCTACCTGTAGCAGAATCTCCAAAATATAATCCTTGCATAACTGGCATCGAACCTGGGTTTGTGTTTGCGTATAATGTTCCCGCTGGGCCTACACTGACACTACCTGGATTACCAGTACCTGGATACATTCCATTAGTTCCACCACCAAATGTAACATCTGCTGGTGAGCCAACGAATGAACTTTGACCCGCAGTTCCTGAAACTTCCCCAGTGGAATTTCCACCAGTTCCAGCTCTATATGGAACAGAATAAGGGTTTGAAACAGTTACTTCTGCATAACCAAAAGCACCTTGTCCTCCTGGTCCAATGTTAGGTCTTGCAGATTGATTTCCGCAACCTCCGCCAGCTCCCATTCCAACGACATGTAAATTTGTTGTTTGGGCGTTAGCTGCAAAAGTTCCTGTTTCATTATTAGCAGCAAGAGTTAAAACCATACTTCCACCACCTGCAGCTCCTGAAGCTGCAGCAGTTAATCTACCTTGTGCATCTACTGTAATACTTGATAAAGTATACGAACCTGCAGTTACTGCAGTATTAGCTAGTTTATCTGCCGTAACATTATCATTTAAAATTTTTGCAGTAGTCACTGCGTCATCGGCAATTTTGGCTGTAGTTACATTTGCATTTAAAATTCCTGCAGTGATAACTGCGTTGTCTGAAATTTGTGCAGCTCTTACTGCATCGTCTGCTATTTTTGCAGTAGTTACTGCATCATCAGCAATTTGTGCAGTTCCAATAGTACCACCTAATGTGTCTAAAGAAATTTCTTTTAAATTTGTTCCATCAGAATAAGCTGCATAAATTTTAGCAGCATCTAAAGTAAATCCAGATCCTGATGCAGTTTTAATTGTAAGGTTTGCTGGATTAGTTAATCCAGTTGCATCAAAAATATAAAATTTTTCTATACTATCTGGAATAGTACAAATTGTACTAGCAGCAATTGATGCTGTTGCAAATTTGATTACCATATTTCTAGCATTAGAAATAGCTTTGTCAGTCATTGCTAAAGCAAGAGTACCCCCACTTGAAAGTGTTACTTGTTCAAATCCTGCAATTGCTTGTTGAATTAAGTTTAAATTATTATTTGTATTATCTCCCCATGTACCAGCGTTTTCGCCAGTGACCATAAGTTCAAGTTTTAAATCTGTTGAATAACTAGATGTCATAAATTTTTATCTCCTAAATATTATAATTTTACCTTAATCAAGCTGCTAAATCAACTGTTGTCCAAACATTATTTACGCCAGGATTAATTTCTTGCCACGAAGTTATATTAACACTACCTAAAGAAGCAGTCAATTGTATACCAGTTAAATCAATTTCAGCAGTTCCCGTGGCAGTTACTGACCCTATAGAAGAGGCTATTTGTAAACCTGAAACACCTATTAATTGTCCTGGTATTTCTGCAGGAGTACCTAAAGATGCATTAATTAGTTGTCCAGTTACTGGTTCATTAGTTGATTGAACTAGTGTAAAAGTACCTAAAGTTAAAGTAGCTTGAATACCTGTAACATCTACTGGAGTTTCAAGGCCACCTACAGTATTTCCTTGAGACATCGTAGCTTGAATACCTGTAACATCCAAATTAGCATCTCCCGATACTGTTGATACAGTTGTTAATGCATCGAGTTCATGTTCATTAGCAAGTATAAATATATCCTGATCAATTTGAATTGAGAATGATGGATTTGCATAAGTAGAATTTATTTGTAAACCAGAAACTGAAACATCTACGTCTGTAAATGCATTTGCAGCTGGGAAATTTATTGTTGAAGTTAATTCTTGCCCAACAGCAATAACTGAATAAGCTCCACCCCAAGCTAAGTTACCCCATGTTCTTCTACCCCAACCAATACCAGTTAATAAAGAATCATCAACTGTTGCAATTCCTATAGAAGTAGCTGCTTGTAAATTTGAAGAAGTAAGTTCAACTCCAATACCAACTACTTCTTCTCCACCAGTAATTGTTATTTGTTGTCCAGTAACTAATTGAAGTATGGATGTTCCACCAACTGCTGAGCCTTGTGTTAAAGTTAATTGTGATCCAGTTACATCAACATCAGCATTTGCGGATGTTGTTTCAGAAACAGAACCTATTGAGGAAGTTAATTGTGATCCAACGGCAACTGGTTGAGAACCAGAAAGATCACCCCATTCATTTTCGCCCCAAGTGTCTCCACCCCAACCTACTTGAATTTCATTATCAACTACAATGTTGCCAATACTAAAGGATGCACTTATACCAGAAACAGGTAATCCGACATCACCTTGTGCTGCCCAACTACCTTGTCCCCACTTAAGTGCACCCCATGTATTTGACATTCATTATTATCCTTATGCTAATCTTAAGATAGCAGCAGAAGTTGTAAATGCAGGGAACTGAATTGTAAAAGTTCCAGATGTTGCAGTTTTATCACTTCCAAAATCTAACACAGCAACAGCATCAGTAGTATTTGAACCACCGTTAGTTGTTGTATTATAGATTAATGCACCTCTTGCAGTAAGAGTTACTCCTACAAAAGATAGATTAGCAAAACTAGTAATTGCTATTGAAGATGATACTTTCACACCTTGGTTAACTAAAGCTCCACCGCCTGCTGTGTATCCACTTGAAGTTACTTCAGTGTTTGATCCACCGCCTGGGTTAGTAGAGTAGTTTGCTGTTGATTTTCCTAAAGTCGCTGCACTTGTGTACATCGCTAGTTTATATGTATCTGTTGATGCATCAAAATCGTGACTTCCTTGTAGTAATTCTTTTTTAAAAGTATTACAAATTGCGTTAGTTGTTATTGCCATAATTATTCTCCTTAATTAATTTATGGACTTGGAGAATCGACTTTGACTCTTGGTACTCCGTCTTGATATTCTCCTCGTCTTCTTCTACCCATTTGTTGTAGGGCAAAATTTTGTGTTTCTTCATTATACTTCGAATTGTAGAGGTTGTATAGATTGTCTGGTCCTTTTAAAAATCTAAAAGCTTCTGCTAATACACCATGCAATAACATTGATTCTTGATTTGTAGAAAGAAAAGTCTTTGTTGTACTAGTAAATTCTGGAGGAGATTTAATATAATTTAATTGAACTGTATCTGTAGTCACTGGTGTAGGAGCAACTAAAATTACTGATCCTTGTTGAACATTATCCTCCCAATTTGCCCAATATTTAGGAGTTCCAGTAGTTGAATCATTTGGAGCAAATTCTGAAATAAAACTAGTGTCTCTTTTTTCTAAAAAAGTTCTATTATTACTGCCATCTATAACTTGTACTGATCTTACAATAATTGCATCTGAAGGTAAAAGTACATATCTATTTCCAGCTGTAAAACTTGATGTAGCATATTTTCTTAAATCATCATAATCAACTTTACCAGCTATATCTAATTCTACTGATTTTATAAAATCTTGAATAATTGTATCAGTTAAAACATTACTATCTACCTCTGTATAGTTTCTTACTTGAGTTAAAAAATTTGCGTATGTAATAGCCATTATGTAATACTTACCCCCACAGAGCCTAGTGATGCTTTAAGTTGCCTTCTTCTATTTTGTAAAGCACCATCTTCTGGAAACATACTATGAATAGTTGTTGTAATTCCATTTGAGGTTACTTCAAAGTCTTGAGTTCTAAATGCAAAATCTCCTGGTAAAGTAAGATTAGCAACTCCTACAAATATCCCGCCTGAATCTGCGATTGTATCATCGTTTGGAGCTTGTGGATTTATACTTGATATATCCGTTGGTTGTTGAAATCTCATAGTTCTAGGATTTTGTAAAGCAACAGCATCAGCTTTGTGGTAAGGTGGATCAATCTGAGGATGCTTTGGTTCAAACTCCGATATATGTACTAATGCACCAGTCCACTCTTTTACCATTTCTCTATAAGGAAATGCTTGACCTGATCTATCTGATATTGCTTTTGATCTTCTTCCACTTGCAAAACTCATTATGCACCTCCTGGAAAGTATGATTGAGGTGATATATAAACTGAAGTTCTTGAACCATCTTCATTTAATGCTCTTAATAACTCATCCTCATAAAGTTGTTTTAATAATTGAATTCTATCTGGAGATTTTTTTTGTGATAAATAATATGCAAGACCAGAGCACATGCATGGTAAAAATCTAAAAGGAACATCTGGATTATTTGTGTAAGATCCAGCATCTTCAATTCTATCAATTGAATAATATTTTAATGTTGTATAAGTAGATGCATCTGGAGCAAGGTATAAACTTATTGTTGGTTGTGTTTGTCTATCAACAAAATATTGAGAAGGCTGTCCAGTTGTTAATTTATTAGGTAAAGCAGAGTAAGCTGATCTATCAATTTTTGTCAAAGCAACATCTTGTGTACTTGCAGTTCCAAAACCAGTTATATTCTGCACTGGTGCACCTGCTGCATGAGCCACAGCTAACGAACCACGAGCTCCTCTAGTTGCTCCAGTCAAAGTGTTTCCAGCTTTTCCAGTGTAGGTAATAAACTCTAGCCCTATTTGAATTGTACCATTTGTTCCAAATCCAGTAACATCTGTTAATACAACGCTTGTTGCAACATTAGTTAAAGCAGTATTTAAAGTTCCATTTACTGCACCACTAGAAGAAATATAAGCTTCTAAAATATCATTAACTTGAATAGGAACTGAGTATGTTGCAACTCCAGCAGTAAATTGAATTTGATTCATTTTTACTTTCCAAAGATGAACACCTCTGTTACCCCATTCTGAAAATAAAAGATTTAAACTTCGTCTAGCACTTTTTATGTCATAACCACTATTTGTTCGAATACCACATCTCTCGTATGCTTCTTCAATAATATCATCAATCTGTAGATCGAATGCTGTAGTTCCTGATGTTGCCATAATTCATTACATTATATCTTTATAATAATCTAAAGTCTTTCCTGCTGGTAATTGTTCATCTTGTAAACCCATACCCGAAGTTCTAGCTGCACCATAACCTTGAGTTGATTTAGCTTCGCCACCCATATCTCTTGATAAATAATTTAGGGCTGGACTTATAGCAGGTGAAATTGAAGCTCTATCTTTTAAAGATTTTTTTATTTTTTTTCTAGCTTTATCTGACATTAAAACTCCAAGTCCTACAGAAGCTTTAGGCATATACTTCATAAGTTTCTTTTCTTCAGCAGGTCCAACTTGTGCACCGCTAATTTTTTTTATATATTTCTTTTTTAATTCTTCTATTTCATTTGGACCTACTTGAGCACCAGATTGTTTTTTTACATAATCTTTAAAAGACATCATTTTGCCTTCATTGGCTTTCATCATTTTGAAATCTTCACCAGATATTTTACCATCTTTATTTTTGTCTAATTTTTTTTGACCACCTTTAAGCATTTTTCCTCCTTTTGCTTTTATTAAATCTTCATGCATTTGTTTTGTTGTTGTTTTACTTAATCTTTTCTTTGTAGCTTTAATTCTAGCTTTTGCTTCCTTTGAAGGTGTAGCTGTTTTATAAACAGCTTCTGCTGCTAATAAACCTAATCCAATAGGAGTAGTTGCTCTTGCTAATCTTCCAAGAGTTCCTAACCTTCTTAAATTTTTAGCTGTTTTAGCAGTCACTAATGCTTTTGATGTACTTGGTAATTTTTTACCAGATAATAAAGCTTTAGTTTTTTGACCACTTTTAAATGCCTTAAATTCAGATGCTTTCGGATAAATAGCTCCTTTAGGAGTACCCCTATCTTTAGAAAGTAAACCTGAGAGTGTAGGCATTTTAAATGATGTAGCTTTATCAACACCTTTACCTAAACCAGTATCTACTTTTCTAAAAGCTGCTTTTAATTTATCTGATAATTTCTCTGCCATAATTCTCCTAAATTTCTATCATACCACCATAATACTTCTTGGTAAAGGTACTCACATTTGTAGGTTTACCACCAACACCTTGTGCTTTACTTCTTTTTCTCACAACGGCACTCTTCTTTTGAGAGTCTGTCATCCTTGATGCTTTTGCAGCAGGGACGCATTTTGGATAAGCTCTCTTTTGATCGGCTGCTAATTTTGAACGACCACAAGGTGCGTAAGAACCATTTTTTCGTTTGCTTCCAATATCTACCCATTTTTGATCGAACCATTTTTTAAGACTCATTAGAATACGCCTTTGAAACCTTTTCCTCTAATCGCTGCTCCTGTTCCACGGGCCATGCCTCCACAACTAAAATTAGGCTTAACACCTTCTTCTTGAAGCATCTCATTTAAAGCTCTGTCTTTAGCTCTTTGTTGTGCGTCTTTTTTTGTTTTAGAGTGTAGTTGTGTTACTTTGGAGTTTTTATATTTTTTATATTTTTTCATAGCTTTGTCTCCAAAGTATGAAACATCTACTCCTTTATTAGCTTTAAGAGTTTCAAGTGTTTTAGCTTGTGCTGCATGTGTTTTAGATGCTTTTTTTAATCCACCTATAACTTCATTCATTTTTACTTTGGCTTCTCCACCAATTTTTTTACCAGATGGTTTAGGTCCCTTAAAATCTTTTCTTTTTACACCTGAAGGGTCTTTAATTTTACCCGCACAAATTTTACTAGCATATGCGTTAGCATATGCTGAGGGATATACTCTAAATTTTCTTTTAGCGGCCGCTTTGCCCCTAGCACATAGTTTAGTCATAGTGTCTAAGCTCTTTTTAAATTGTACAATGTAGTTTATTGTACCATTTTAGACTAATAGTTTCTAGACCTTGGATTTTTTGGTTTTTGGAGTTTTATAAAGATCTGCATAATAAGAACTCAAGCCTTTGATTGGTTTAGTTTTTACTGCAAATTTTTTTCTAGTTTTTTTACCCCAACCTCTTCCTAAACCAGGTTCAAGTAAACTAGGTATTTGTCCTCTTGTTATTGCCATAATTACTCCTTTTATATTTATTCTATTATACTTGTATTAAATGATATAACAATTTTAAATTGGTTGGTCTGATTTTTAGGTGATTCGTGTCTTAAAAAAGCAGGAAAAGTTAATATATCTCCCTCAGAAACATCAATATTATTATTTAAAATATTAGTTTTTAAAGATTTGGATGGAAGTTGTAAATAAAACACATTTGTAAAATTTGTTTCAGGATGTGTGTGAGGACCATGCCAATCACCCTCAGCATAAACTTGAAACCAAATATTATCTATTTTAATTTTTTTAAATTTATGTTTTAAATTAAAATCATTAAAAAAATCCTCCATAATATTTTTTTTAAAATATTCTAAATAATCTTTTTGCATGCTTTGGGGTATCTCCCAGTCTGTATGGAAAATACTTTCATTTTTATCCTTTAAAGGTGTTCTTGGTATTTTAAATATTAAATCAATAATTTTATTTTTATGTTCTTGGAAATTTAAAACTTTATATTTATTTATGTAATTCAAACTAAATCCTTAGCCTTTCCAATTATTGGTTTATATTTAGTTTTACCTTCCCATTTATAGGCGTGCATAAATTGTTCTCGTCTTCCTTCAGGTATCCAGCTACAATGTATCCATCCCGAGTTAGGTTCTCCAGGCGTGTAGTATTCGAGAATCAATTGGTCTGTCTGAAGGTTTTGTTTAATCCAATCAGCTACTTCAGCGTTGTCAACTCCAACACATTCGAAATCGCAAGCTTCAGATTTTGAATGCTGCGAATTTAAACTGCTGCCGATAGCAACACATAACTCTGGACTACGGAATCCGCTAGTTACTTTGACTCTACCGAAATGGTCACGTACTGGTTGAAGTATATTTTCACATAAATCTTTTAATTTTTCTATCTGGCCTGCGTTTGGATTATTATTAATACCCTTACGGACAGCCGTGTCCGATTTAATTAATTCTTGAAGAGTAAAATTACGACTTAAGTTCATATTCAATTCCTTTGTATTTATTAATTATATCTTTTGGTAAATAATCTTTATAATTTTCTTTGTTAACATATTTTAAGTTTTCTGAGACAGTATGTAAACCCTCTTGACCTATTGCAGAGTCGTTGTAGTACATACCATTTACATTAAATTGATTAATTTTTTTGGGTAATTGTATATCGACTCCTATAAAATTACTTAAATTAATAATAAAAGTTTTTGGATCATTTAAGAAATCACTATAATTAAATATTTTATAATTTCTTTTTTTTTCAATTAAATTTTTAATACTTCTTAAAGGCAAACCAACTGCCCCATCATCTCCCATCATATGATTTACATAGTATCTTAAGTGATCTTTATCTCTTATAAAATTTTTCTTATTAACTTTAACAAAGGAACCTAAAACTTCTAAAACTGGTCTCCACAAAATTACAAATTTTGTATCTTTAAATATCCCATCTAAAGCCCTTAGATTTAAATCTGTTCCCCACCACCCTCTTTCTACAATGTGCTCACAGTCCCAATCGCTATAATAATTATTAAATAAATTTTTTAATACATTATCAAAAGATTTGTGGTCAGGAAAACTTTTAAAACTATTACAATTTTTAAGTAAAATTAAATCATTAATCATGTATGGTAAAACTGAGTATGAAGTCATTTTTATGTTTTTATTTGAATTAATTATTGAACCAATAATAGTGTTGCCCGCACGAGGCATTCCACACAAAAATGTAAATTTTTTTATCAATCTAATATAAGTTTTTTTATTGAGAAAGACCCATCTATATTTGTCTCAAGTTCTGCTTTTGATTTTATGCATTGATATTTTATGTGCGACTTAGATTCACGTTTAGCAACACGCTTGTGTTTTAAACAATCAGACATTGTAGCCTGTATACGTGCCTCCTTGATCTCTCCGTTAATAATCATAAGTAAAGCTACCACTAACTCTGTCATATTGTTTTACCTTTGTTGGGTCCTTCTTTCAGTACATATTTCTGTGTACCGTTTTTACCAGTTTCAACTTCTTTTTTTAAATCTTTAACAAACTTCATTTGTTTTGCTTTTTTTGACATCGAATCGATGTAATCTATAATTTGTCTATTAATGCGTCCCGTTGCCATTTGCTCTTACCTTATCTTTTAAATCTTCAATATCTTTTAATGCTTTTTCTAATTGATCTCTTAAAAATTCTATGTTTACTTTGTTTGTCATATTCATTTCTTGAGTCTGTTCCATCTTCTCTACGGACTTATACAAATCTTCCAATAAAAAATGTTGCTCCTGATCCACAGGGACCTGTTCAGATTTTTTAAGCAAATCATTTGTAAACAACTCACGTGATGTTTCAAGAGATACTAATCTTGAGGTTAGCTCTGTGTATGCAAACACGCCCATTGCAACCAGTACGATCAGTGACGCTACCGTTTTCATCGGCATCTGCACGGCAGCTGATTCAGATATGTTTAAAGGTTTCTTACTCATCTATTTTAGGTTTTGGTAGAGGTAGTATATAGTCTTTTGGAGGGATTTTCAATTTGCTTTTACTAGGTCCTATGATCTTATCTCCCATTAATTTAAGGTCAGGGTTCTCTTTTTTGTAGTCATCTTTTAATTCATCCCATTTACTTTTACCATCATCAGGTCTAGTGTTATCTCTTGCAGGAGTAATACCTCTACATTTCATAACTAACAATTTAAAGTTTTCGTTATATGCAAGACTAGGATTAGCATTAACTCTACCACACATCTTCATTAATTCTAATTGTTGTTTTAGTTTTACGTTTTCATTTATAGTCTTACAATCTACACCTAAATATTTTCTGTATGTAAAACTTAATCTATAATTATCATCGTCATTACGATAATTATTGTTGTCATTGTAATGACTGTATTTACCATTTCTA
>Ga0209535_1002392_pt1 | contig 12244 bp, 20 predicted proteins | sample LinPmetageLP28_FD_184041 | JGI IMG/M metagenome (GOLD analysis project Ga0209535, IMG submission 184041) | Marine viral communities from the Pacific Ocean - LP-28 (SPAdes) (version 2) | ecosystem: Environmental > Aquatic > Marine > Oceanic | place: Pacific Ocean | collected 2009-08-22
CCTTGCTGTGCAAAGGTGTACTCTTCTAAATAAGGTGCAGAGCTTGTGTTAACTAACCACGTTTGAGATGTAATTGTTTGTATCTTTGATATGGTTGCATCACTTGGACTTATCTGAAACACATCTATCTGTGTGTTACTAAACGCAACTATATACTGCTCGTCATCTGAAAAGATAAAAGGTTCTATTCTAACTGTCTGTCTTAGACCTGATGAATACGCAGGAGCCGAAGCAAAGTTATGCCAACGCTTAGTACCGGGTCGTTTTGTTACGCCACCTTCACCACGTATAAAGAAGTTCCTGACTTTTTCTGCAGCGTTTTTATATATAGGTGAATCCGTTCTTGAAGTTAATGACGGACTGATTTCACCAAACGTAAAACTATTTTGTGGTACTCTTATCCTAGCCATTAGCTTCGCCTATTTAAACTAAACCTCGTTGTTGACAAGGACCTTGTTGTTTGTTGTTGACTATCTAAATTACGTGCCTTTGCCATTAATCGTTCAGCCTTGACCTCCATCATTTCCATTAACTTGTCATCACGTGCAATGGCTGTGGCAAACACAGACGCTAAAGCGTATTGCACAGCTAGTGAAAAGTAAGATGGAAAGTCTGTTTCAGGAGCACGGAATGTGTAGTCAGCAATTAAACTGTCAGCCGTTGATGAATCTGAAAACACTTTATCACCATAGATTGTATAGCTTACTTTATTATCGTTAACTGTTACAGCGTGTAACATAAGTAGATTGCTCGGTAGTTGATGAGCAATATCAAACCTGCCAGTTGGCACATCTGTTAGTTGATTAAGCGTTGCCTGTTCGGAAGCAAACCTCCAACGGGCAACGCATAATGATGAGCGAACGACATCTTCATACATGTTAGATGCAACCAAAGCTTCTGTTGTACTTAGTTCAAAAGAAGTAATTGGCTCGGCACCAATAAGCACAAGTGCCCTTGATGCCATATCCAACGCTGAATTAGATGCCGTTGATGCCATTAGTTATTAGTCGCTATCTGTTTCTGCTATTGCTGTACCATCAGATACATCAACGGCAGTACCGTTATTACTTAACACAGTGACAAAACTTGTTGTTGGTGCATTACTATCCACCACAAGAATAACGTCACGAACGTTAAGCATATTTGCTGCCTCATTAAAATAGTTCGCACTATTTACAGTTGCAATAGCATCAACGGTTTGATAACCCCAGAGGTTGAATCCACTTCCTCCGGCTAATCGTATTAGTCCACTTGCTCCATAAGCCATGTAATATCCTCCTATCCGTTATTATCAAGGACTTCATAAATGCCGTTGTCGTCAATTACGACAGCACCCATGGACATCATTGATGTTGCTAAGTGTGAAACCTTTTCAGGCACATAGTTTAACTCGGTTGTAACATTCGCTCCAATACCAAGACCAACTGCACTATTATGATAGGCTAGGTTCTTACCACCTGCGATTGCTGACGTTGAGAATATGTTAAACCCTAAGAAGTTTTTCATAGTCATGCCACCTGCATATGGAAGACTTTGGTCACCGACATAATCAGATGATGCAAATTCCTCAATAAGAAACAAGTCAGCAAAACCTTTAGGATGCATAGCCAAATAACGACCACCATCTTCAGGTAAGTTTGCTGTGCCAAACGTTTCAAATAAACTTAACAAGTCTGCTTTTGCAACAGCACTACCTGTGTCATGTATCTGAGTTGAGTTAGCACCTGCATCCATTGCTGTTACAAGTATCTCGTCAGTCTTTCGACCTAAAGCTGAAGCAGCACTTGTTGCTATAGCTTGACGTTCGTCTATGTTTGTTTTTAACTCATCAAGTTTATCTATATACTCAGCGGCATAAAAGTCTTGAAGAGTCGCTTCGACTGTGGTGTGTGCCAACTCCATTGGAGTTACCATACCATTTCGTGATTTCGTTGAAGCAGAACCGACACCGATTTTTTGAAAGCGTACAACGCTTCCTGCGACATTACTTACGTTACGAACTGTGTTCATTAACTTTGAACCCATTCTTTGATAAGCCATGTGTACTTCGCTCTCGAACTGCTTGATAAAAGCTGTATCTATTGTATTAGCCATTATCAATCCTTTCCCTGCAAAAGCAGATTAGTTGTTAAGGTTGCTCTCGGTTATCTGCTCTTTGCCTCATCCAGTTATCCGTTAGGGCTGTCAGCGTATTACAGGCCGTGTATCTTCATTGAATTGCATAGATTCACTTTCCTGACAACGCACAAATCGAAGCACCTGATGCCCATTTATTTCAAATGAATTAGGCATAATCATAAAGCCAAGATACCCTAACCACGTTAGAGTTTTGTAATGTTCAACAGGGCACACGTTCTGTAATAAAAAATATTGTTGTTGAAAGTAATCGAGGAAAGCCGGTGACCATTTAATAAATGTTTTAGGATGCTTGTCCACCACGTCAGAGCATAACATCCATATGGTGCCAACGAGTTCATGCTCAGGCACAACGCCAAACATCATAACAGGTTTATCATCCACAAGAGCCGTGTATGTTTCAGCACTACTGTTTTGTAGTGGTGACATCAAAGCACGCCAAGGCGTTTCTCCGGCTATCATACATTCACGTACATCCGTTGATCTTAGTTTGTGTTGAAGATAATGAGCGTGACTAGGATGTCCTTTGACAACCCTAGCAACTCCGTACTTACCCTCCCCCGTGAAGACGTTTAAAGTCACTGTTCACCTCTTGAATAAATGCAGTGTCACGTTTGCCTTGTTGCCAGTAACGTGGGTCTTTCATCTTAGTTTCAATATCGGCTTGCGTTATCTGACCAGTGATTACTGATGGAGTAGCTATATTACTGCCTTTGGTTTGTTCAATGATATGCTCTAAGGCTTTAATGCCGGCAGATGATGAGCCTAGTTCAGCCACAGCTTCTTGCATGCTTTGGTCTGGAAAAAACTTATTCATCCATAACTGCACAGCTTCCACTCTCATGTTAGCGTTATCACCTAAGTCTTTACGCACAGCGTCTAAGTCAGGTTGCTTACCTGCTACAGCGTCAGCGTACTTTGCAATACCCTCAGCAAATTCATCTTGGCTTAATCCATTATTCCATGAATAGTTAGACCACCAATCAAGCAATTCATTATCAACGGCTTCGGTTTCATCAATCATTTCAGGTAATATATACTCACCAACAGTAGCCGGTCGTTCAGCAAACGCTTCGGTTTCCATCTCGGACATTAGTTTTGTTCGCAGTTCTTCTTCGCCTTTACCAAGCTTACCCTCTAATTCACTATAGGCTTTAGCCATATCAGCAGGGTCGTTAAACTTTTCAGGCAACCATTCAGGTCGTTCAACAGCCGGTGTTTCCACCTGCGTTTCTGTTGTTGCCTCAACTGGTGCTTCAGTTTGGGGTTGTAGTAATGTTTCTTCCATGGTTTATCCTCTCTGCATGTTGAATACGTTTAGCTATTAAAGCCACTAGATACCTTTGACCTTCAAGATGTCTGAGTTCTTCACTTGTAATGTTAGGTCCTGATATAGCTTCAATGGTTATTGATTTTAAATACTGCAACGTAGCTAGTCCACTCGGTGTGTTGAGTGTACTAGCTAGGTCGAGGGAGATTTTTTGATCTTGTTCTTGTGAACGAGGGTATCCGTCAACCCCCAAGTGTTTGGATGTTTGGGTTTGCATTTGGGTCTATTCCTGTTTGTTGTTGCATCTGTTGTGCCATCTCTACCATTTGTCTTCGTTCTCCTACATCACGAATTAAATGGTCTGGCACCCCAAATTTCTTGGCTAGATAGATTGCTGTTTCCTCTGAGGAGACAAGGAGATTAATGACATCAGGCCCAAACCTTCCTGCTACCATTTCAAGAAACCTATCTAGGGAAACAATGTCTTGATTTGATTGTGCCTGTGCCAGAGGGGAAACACTTTTTATCTTTACTTCTCTGCCATTGACAGTGGGTATTTCTATCCTGCCCTGCTTTGTTAAAAGATAAACCACACGTTGAAGAACAGGTTGAACCATCTCAGCTTGTAGTCTGCCAAATGCAGAACCAATCTTACGAGATAAGTCAGCCATACGTTCCGCTACCTCAGTAGCTGATGCAGGTGTTTTATTCGGGTCGCCAAGCATATCATTATACAAGGCTCGTTTAATATTATTTCTCATGTCATTTAAGATTAAGTTAGCCACATCAAAGTTTCCTGCAGCTCTTATTGGTTGCAGACCTTGAGAGTTAGGAGCCTTTGGTATAACAGTTCCCGGCACTAAGTTAATTGTGTCTACGTTAATAACCCCATCATCATCCATCTGATAGATACCTGATATAGCCATCTGTGCATTTTCAAGCACCAACTCTATTGTAAGGTTCGCACTTTTAATGGCACTTAACGCATTGACTGCAGGACCCCTGCCGTAAATTTCACCTGAGGCTTTGCTCCAACGGAACGCTATAAAAGGGTTTGAACCAACCCCTGAGTATTCTTCTTGTAGTATTAATTGTTTATCACCGCACTCAATAACCATATAACTATAACGCTCAACGTTTGGTTGATCGTATAGCTTGCAGGAAACCTCCAGGATTTTACACTTACTATCAGGATACTTCTGTATTTTTTCTAATGTCTTTTCTGAAAACGTGCCACGTGGATAAGCCACTGGTAAGTCTTCATACTTTAAGTCACGCTCTCTATACACATGATCAATCTTACCATCAGGTCCAACATCAAGAACCACATGAGGTAAAGGAATAGAATGAAACCTTATTGGATTAATTGCATCACCTTCAGTAATGGCAAGTACGGCTGTGCCTAAGGCGAGGTCAATAAAACATTCATGTATCTCTTGTGCAAAGTTTGAGGTTTGAATAACTTCAAATATATATTCAGTAACTTTATCGAGCTTGTTGTTTATCTCATCCTGTTCTTCTTCAGGCACTTCACCACCGGCAACAAAGTCAGCCCAACGTGCAAAGTTAGGCACAAGACCTGACTGTAATCGTGATGCAAATTCCTGCACACCAACAACAGCCGTCTCATCAAATATTCTATCATCACGTCTTTGACCCGGTGTGTAGTTCTTAAACCCTTGCCGTTGAGGAAGAGTGTATTCAAATATCTCATCATAGAGTTCTTCAAACTCACGTCTTATGGTTTTGGCTTTTTCATATTTAGCCATATAGCCTTGGGCTAAATCAATCATTACGCAGAGTACCTATCGTAAAAACCTATACCGCCACCTGAACCAGTCAGTAATGAACGTCTTCCTGTTCCCTTACGTTTCTGTGATACGGTTTCTTCTAAAGCTTCCTGCTTCATTTTTTTAGTTTTTGTCTGCTCTTTTTCTTTTTCTGACTCACGTTCCATTTCAACTTCAGGGTCAGGTGCAGGTTGTTTTGGACTACTGCCTAAGCACATATACAACTCCTTTTTCTTTTACGCATACCTATGAATTAATAAAGACACAACGCACAAACGTCACATCCTCGACCATAAACCCTGCCGTCTCTGTGGCTTGGGTTGTCTTGTAAACACATCAAATGACGTTTTGGCATTAAAAGCGTTGACTGTTTTAAACTGACCCATCACTTGTCTGCCCTCTCCACTTCCAAGCATTAGGTATTGCAGTGCATCATGTATGTGTGAGAACCTATCCTTAGATGGTTTATCTTCGTAGCGTTCACCTGATACCTGCATCCGTCTATAGTGATAGCCACCTTCAAATCCTTTTATTAATTCTTTGCATCTGTAATCAATCAGTACACCTGAGTTACCATCCACCATTCTCTGTAGTGGTCCTGACACAGACTCAAGTCTTAATGACACATCATTACTATGAGTTGGTCTAGCCTTTAGACCTGCACCTCTTAGTATTTGGAATGGAGTGCTTTCATCAGTCTGTGCCCTGAAGTCACCTGCAGGGTCACCAAATATATTTACATCACAGTTGGCATAACGAAGAGCAATCTCTTGCCTTAGCAATTCAGCAAACCTAACAATACCCATATCAAAGGCGACAATCTCTTGCAGGATTAACCAACGGCCTCTAACCTTTTGACCAAAAATTGCAGCAGGTGTTAATCCAAAGTCAAGTCCTATGTATAAAGGCATACCATCAGCCACAGGTATTTCTTCTTTAGCCACGTGAACGTCTGTGCGAAACATATTATAAACTGGCTTACCATCTTGGATGTGACCTAGCTTATTCATAACGTAGACATCAATCCAACTCTTAGTCTTACCTTGTATCAAATTAGAATAATAACTTGTCATCATGTGCTTTTTATTCTCAGCAACAGGATTAGGATTATATTTTAATATCAAACCCTCATCATCTTTAACTTCAACCATAGCCGAAGGCTGAGTGTAGAACTTCCAGTTATCAGGTTTGACTAGCATCCTTGATTCTTCAGAACTAATATGATCAGGTATGGGAACCTCACCTGCCATGATAGGCCACCAGTGATCTTCTTCAGGAGCGTTTGTATCAGCGATAACGCCTGTCCACGTTGGACCTCCATCTCTCATACTTGGATATCTTCCCACTCTCATAGTGCAAGCATCTATAATACTTTTCGGAATCTCACGTGCTTCGTTTATCCAAATGCCCGTTAGTTCGAGCGAGAGGAGTTTCTTAACGTCTTCAGGTCTGTCGAGTGCAAGGAATATAACTTCCAACTGCAAGTCACTTTTGGATATGTTATGCGTATATGGTACTGACCAAGAAAACCTACCCCAATCTTCTTCCGGGAACCAGTCCAACCAAGTCTTAATCGTGGTAGTACGAAGCTGAGGATTGGTGTTTCTGATAATCGCCCACCTACTCTTGCGTTTGCCATCTGGTGATTTCTCCTGCATTAAGGCTCGCCTGAATACTTCAACACAACAAGCCACTGATTTACCTGAACCAACTGGGCCTCGAAGACCACGGAAGAAGGTTTCATCTTTTAAAAAAGACTTAGCCACTTCCCCATCAGGTTTATATTTAAAGTTGGTCAACTCTCATGTCCTTACCAACCTTGGTTAACTTCTCTATTATACTCGGAGAAATAGCCGCAATCATCTTGTCAGCTTCATAGTCAGTGCAGAATTCTTCAGGGTAGTGCTTGAAGTGAACCTGCTTGACAACAATCCGAAGTATGTTCCTATCTTCTTTTGTTAGTCTGTGTAGCCTCATTATCTATCCTATGAGTAAGAGCGAAAGCTTCTCGTCTTGCTTGCAATCTTTTTGGGTTGTTTAGATACCTGTTTACCTCGTGCAACTGCTCTTCGTTTAGCAGCCGTAGTCTTGGCGTACTCACTGGAACTAAGAGCCTTAATTGCTTTCTCCGGTAAGTAACGTTCGCCAGTAGCCTTTCCCCCTTGTGTACTAGGTTTACCTGACTTGGTCCTCCACTTTTGTTTTGTCCACGCACGCAACGACCTTTGTGATTTCTTTAATGCCATTAAGAAGTATAACCCCCACCTTTGGCTTTATATTGTTTGGCAAGCATCTGTGCTTTGCGAGCTGACCATTGACCGGGTTTGCCACCCTTACCACTGGCTTTAATTCTACGAAAGATAGCTTTCCTCATAGTGGGTTTGGAATAGTTGCCGGCTTCATTAACAGCCATTACTTTTTCTTAGCCATAATTTTTTTCTTTAAAGACATAGGAAGTTTCTTTTGCTTCCCAGTTAATAAAGTTTTCTTAGCAGGTGGTCTGCCTTTAGTTGTTCCATACGTTCCTTTACCCATTGGCATAATGTTATCCCTTCTTTGATTTGTTACGTTTTGATATTGCTCTAGCCTTTGATCTCGCATCACTAGAACTTGATGCACCCCAAGCCCTTAAAGATAATAATTTTCTTGTGGGCTTTCCTTTGGAATCTCTATCAGGACCTTTGTTCCCTGCCATCCTTGCTAAGAAAGATGCACGTCTTGGATTGTCTCCACTCTTAACAGGAGCCTTTAATGTACCACCTTTATACGAAGCTCGACCCTTAGCGTTCAATCCACCTTTGGGATTCTTGCCTGCTTTTCTTGTCCATGCAGGAGAACTCATTGTGCTAACTCAGTTGTATACATTCCAGTCTTACCGGCACTGTTTGTGAACTCAAATTCTTTTAACCCATCAGCCCTAGCCTGCTTAAAGGTATCACCAAAAGATAAAGGTTTTGTTTCAACAACAGGTTCAATAGTTGATGCCTCAGCTTTAGGTATTATTAAATTCATAAAGTCTTGAAAGACTGACGCTCTGTCATCATCCATAGGACCATTAGGAATAACAGCCGAAGCCGTATCTAAATCATCAGGTCTTGGTTCAGGATATGCAATAGGATTGACAGAACCATTAGACACCACTTGTGTTTTTTCATTTGCCGGAATAAAAAAATCTATCTTTACCTTATCATCTTCATCCATATCATCACTAATAAACGCACCTGCTATTGCTCTTGATATAGGGTGACCTATTGCTGTTGCTGTTTGAGTAAACCCTTCAGGGTCTTTAGATAAATTCTTTGATATACTTTTACCAACCATAGCAATTAATCCACTTATTGAAGATGTGTCGTAACCATCTTCAACGGCTGATTGGTAAACCTCAGGAACGATTGCTTTAAAATAATCTTCATTGTTTAAAAAGTCATACTTGTCATAGATGCGATAACCCATGACACCATCTTCTTCAACAGCCTTTATAGTAAACTGACCAAGTATCTTTTTTAAATCTTCTGAACCTGCCTTAGCACTTGAAGCATCTTTAAAATTAAACATGTTACCTAAGTTTGCAAAGCTGTTTAACATTTCATAATTAACTAAACCCACCTTAATGGCTTCTTTAGTTTTGGAACTTGTAAACTCAGACATTCTTTTGTTTTGTGTGGCATCATCTTTAAAATAATGATTAGCCATTAACCTTAGAAACTCAACAGCCTCACCGGGTAACTGGTCAGGGGATATAACATCCATTGAGTCACCACCTAAGCCTGTAACTATAGAGTTAACTAAACCTCTACCATATAAAAATTTTGCAGCTTCAACAGTCATACATACTTATAAGTACATAATTACATAACACTCAACGCACAAATGATTGCTTAATCAATAAGCTTAGTAACATAACTGTTATTGCAGGATGGACTATTAAAAATAACCATACGTTTATTTCTTCATAACTTAAACCTAGCCAATTAGACAGGTCGATTAACACACGTACCCAATAATGAAATGTACTATCCATCCACTCTGAAGCTATGTTCATACTAAAGCACTTAGTCATTGCGTTCTCCGTTGTTGTGAAGTGCATTTATGCAATTACTTTGTGGCAATATAATGTCTTAGTAAGACCTGTTGAGGGATGACCACCTACGATTTTTAACCCCCCACCCCCTAGGACAAGTCGATAGCCACTTTGATATCGCCAGTGACTAGATGCATATGCTTCTCCGGTGCCTTGAATCCTGCCCTGTCTAGGATGTCCTTGCTCGCTTCTAGTTGAACGTACTCACTCTTGGCACCTCTTGCTAAGTCTAACAACCTTTTACTAGCTGTCGTAGCACTTAATCCAATACTTTCACTAACACGTTGCATCATATACTGTTGGACATGTGGTAGCCTCAATGTCTTACTGGCTGTCACTCTACCACTCTCACCCTCTGCGTATCCTGCTATCTGAGATGCTTCTTTAACAGTACATCCATTTGCTACTATGGTATCAACTAAAGCTATTTGTTTCTTAGTCATCTTCTTTGTTTCGGTTAACATAAACCCCCCTTTATCCCCCCTTTTATGCATGCCAATCTGACACCCTGTCAACGCACAAACGTTTGATTAATTACGTATGGACTGACTACGTGGGTACATACACAGAACCATGTCTGCAATGCTAAATGCACTCATTAATCAGCCCAAGCAAGCTTGGTGCTTAATGGACATTGCAAACAGAACCATGAGTATGTCCTCTTCTACCCCATTCAAGGAGTTGTGGATGGAACACAGGACAAGCAATCGAGTCTCGCACTTGCACAAATCATATCTTCATCACAATCAAAGAATGGCTCACGCAACAGGTCGACTGTTGCATCACCATCAAAAGAATCTTAAGGTCGGCAAGATTCTCTTGACTCTTTCAGCCGACAATATCCGTCTCTACGATTACATCCTGTACTCTGCGAGGCACACACGGCTCTCTAACTTCCGTAAGAACGGAGACCACATGAGTAAAGGGCAAGATTGGTTTGGTTATGTTTACGACAACAGACACGCAAACCAACCTTTCATCAGCTTAGTGCTACATCATCTTTTGCAGATAAGAAAACGGCTCGGTTTTCTTCTCACTGCAAAACCAGTAGCTACATAACGCTGACTCTAAAACCCTTGACTTCATGTGTTAACGGAAAGCGTAAGTTAGCTCGTCGTGAGTTAAATACATAAACTTAAATCATATGGAGAATACAATGAGTAAGATAAACACAAAATCAAATGACGTATTAATCAGCGACCTTCTATTAGAAAACTTTGACTATGGTGAGGTAGAGGGTATGGAAACACAAAAGAAATACTCTGGTCCTGCATCAGACCATACGGACACAGGGCAAGATAATCCATACTGGAATCTATCTATACTGCTAAGAATTGGTAGCTATTGTGCTACTGCACAACGTCAGTTAGCTAAGGCACACGAGAGAGCCGACACACTAGCTGATAAGGTAGCACAATCACCATCAGATAACTTAATGAATGCTATGGAGCAGAACGAGTCAGCCATAGCTAACTGCGAGAAAGAGTATCTAATGTTCAGAGATTTCTTTGAAGACACATATGGTTCTGAATGGATGGGTGAAGTTGAATACAAGCAAAAGCTTGACGAAGCATTCAGTCCTAAGACACTAGGTGGTAGTTCATCAACATCTAGAGCAGAAAGAGCTGAACAATTAATCCTTAAGAACAGAGCTAGAAAGACAGGTCGTTCTGTATCAGAACAGGAAACATTCGAGCATTCAGTTGACATGTTCTTAGCTGACAACGGAGGCATAGGTTTACATAAAGATATATGTATCATGATGAAAGATGATGCACAAAACATGCTAAATGATGCAATCAAAAAATCAGCTAAAGACGTAGCTTAAATATATCAGGCAGGGTAGTTCATTCTACTCTGCCTTTTTTTATGTTCACCTCAGTACACAAGCAAACGATATACACGAGCACTCAACTCCAGTGTGTGTTACGGGGCGAAATTTATACTCAACCATTAAAATTGAATTGGATTTAGAAATGTTAAAAGATGATAGACTACTACTTCAAGGACTGCGTGACACCATAAGAGTCAGCAAATATCAACTCAAAATAGATAGAATAAACAGACGCAAGTATAACCAAGCTAAGTCATACGCATGGTTCAACATAGTTTGTGGGTTCTTATTAATAGGACTCACTGTCACATTACTACTGGTAGATGCAGGAGTAATACCCAACGTTAACCCATTCTTATAAAGGAGATAAACATGGATGGAATACAAACAATACTAGCTGACTATGACTTCCCGGTAGAAGTTATACCTTTAGTAGCAGAAAAAAGAGATACATACGGGATAGTAACACAAAACTATCCAGTACCATCATCAATGCAACGTGCTATCGTTCGTACTGATACTGGTGATGTACTTGGTACGCATGGTGGTGCATATCAAATGATACGTCATGGTGAAGTCGTTGATAAGATGGAACAAGCTGCACGTAATAGTGAGCGAGTCACTCGTGACTTCACACATACACAACAGGTCTTTGAAAATGGTGCCAAGTTACGTGGCACAATAGCCTTCAATGACTTAGTGATTGAACCTCAAGTTGGTGACTACATCAAGTTTCATGTTGACTATACCAACTCATATGATGGTGCTTGGTCTATCATGATCAAGGCCGAGGGTTACAGACTATGGTGTAGCAATGGATGTGCTAATCCAAAAGCCTTATCATTCAATAGAAACAAGCACACATCAGGCTTTAGTCTTGCAGGTACACAAGCTAAGATAAACAATGCAATCACTGGCTTCTTTGATAGCGAGGGTATATGGCAGAAGTATGCAACTCAAAGTGTCATGCCAATAGAAGCTGAAACGTTTCTAAAAGCTACGATATGCAAGCGAAGTACCAACACCACTCAGGTCAAGGTCAATGAGTCTAAGTTAGAAAAGCTCATGGGTTACTATCGTAATGAATCAGCCAAGCTAGGTAAAAACAAATGGGCATTGTATAATGCCTTAAC
>Ga0209535_1002396_pt1 | contig 12233 bp, 12 predicted proteins | sample LinPmetageLP28_FD_184041 | JGI IMG/M metagenome (GOLD analysis project Ga0209535, IMG submission 184041) | Marine viral communities from the Pacific Ocean - LP-28 (SPAdes) (version 2) | ecosystem: Environmental > Aquatic > Marine > Oceanic | place: Pacific Ocean | collected 2009-08-22
TATTTTTTAATGTTTTATTTTTTTTTTTTTTTATATATTTATAATTATATAAAATGACTGATAGCGATCGTATCCCCGACCTTATTAAAATTGGTGCTATTCCAAGTGAATATGGACAAAAATTACATACTGATGTAATTGACCCAGTAACATTCTCGCAAAGACGAGTTAGATTTACAATGTCAAGAGTCGCCGGATTTCTACATTCTAATTCAAAAATTACTCTTGCTGTAACTCCACAAGCGGGAGTAGCTAAAGGTTTTTACCCTTTGAATGTTGGCGTGTCGCAGTTGATCCAAACTGCTCAGCTTACTATTGGTAATAATACCGTTTGCTCCATTGATGACTACAACAATTTCCATCAGTATCAGTCTATGTTTATTTCGAATGAAGATAATAAAGAAAGAGAGCAGTATTTATCACAGCGTTGCATTGCTCATATGCCCGTATATGATGACCGCACGGCGGATGTAACGGATAAACCCCCTAACTCTGCTAAAACTATTGGTATTGATGTTGGACGCAATCCAGTTGTACCGGCTGCTGGTGGTGCTGGAGCATTTGAGTTGCTACCATTTATGGAGCAAGACGGAACATCAGCACAGACAATTAGTGAAGCTCCCGTTTATTCGGTTTATTTAAGTGATCTTTTCCCGTTCCTTAAGTTTAATCAGTTGCCTATGTTTATGTTAGACGAAGAAGTCCATATAGATCTAACTTTTGTTGATGCTACATCTTCTCGCTCGGGTGGTGTTAAATCACAGCGTATTTGTGTTAATCAAGCTGATGGAGATACTTTAGCGTTTGATGTAAATGAAAGTGAGTGTAAATTGATTTATGATAGTATTACTTATGATGGTGATATCATGGAGAAATATGCCTCGCAGAACCCGAAGCTTACGTTTCAGTATGCTGACTACCGCCTTACTAAAAGGACGGGAGTTCAAGATGACGGAGCTGACCCCAAGTTAAATCCATTTGGATCTCTCACTCTACCTATTGGTGGTAATGGTCGCCTTTGTTCGAAGGTCTTTTTTGGTATTCAAGCTGATTCAAGTTTTGAAGCTAAATCTCTGCTTAATGGTACAACTGCTTTCGGTGAGTTTCTTTTATCATACAATCTCTTATATAATGATAGATTTGAGTTTACTGTTGATAGGAGTAATTCAGCATTACAGTTTGCAACTACTCAAGCTGCCGAGGGTCAAGTCCCTATGTTGGCTCATGACGAAATCCTACAGCGTAATACGGGGACTTCATCTATTACTGCTGAAACACTAGAAGGACACGATCAGTCGGGGAGTGCTGATGGTTTAGGGGCATTATTTAGATGGAATGCTATTCGTCCTAATAAGGGTGAGCGTATTAATAATAAGGGAATGGATCTCATTTACAAGATCCCGTCGGTTCTTACTGACGGCACTTATACTCTCCGTGTTTATACTGAACTACTTAAGGTGGCTACTATTGAGAATGGCCGCTTTAATTGTTATTTTGCATAAATAATTAAAATATATATTTACATTAAAATGGATTGGATTATAAGTTTAATTTGGGATTATTTCAAATGTAAAGAATGTGATAAATATAAAAATACACAAAAAGAACTAATATCATTAGTAAATGATTTATTGAAAACTCAAAAAGAAATATTAAAATATATTGATTTAATTGAAAGTGAAGAAGTCAAGAAAGTGTCTGGGGTAAAATGGAAAAAACATCCATCTTAAATACACCCTTCAACACGAATTATTTTCAAGATTTACCCCAGACACTTTTTCATAACCTTTTTTTTTCGTTTTTATGATATAAAAATAATCTATTATTATATTATAAATATGTCAATTGATAGTAAAAATCCTACTGAAGATATTTCTAAAGCAAGACCTACTTTAAAAACAAACACAGTTAAACAGTATGTAGTTAATCTCAAGAAACTACAAAAGATATATGATACTGACAATTATGATTTCTTAAAGAAGCCCGAAGATGTAATGGATAAATTAAGTGATCTACATTATTTAAGCCAACGCAATATATTAAATGCTGTTGTTGTATTATTGATGGCTCTTAATCATAAAGAAGAATATGATAAATTACTCGAAGAATATAGTAAATTAAGGGATGAACGAAATGATAAATATAGTGATGAACAAAAAAGCGGTATTGTAAGCGACAAACAGAGCAAAAACTTCGCAAAAATAGAAGAAGTTTATGACATGATAAATAAGATGGCGGATGATTTAAAACCAATAAAAAAGAAAGGTAAAGATGATATTACTAAAAAAGAAATGCAACTATTACAAGCGTGGGTTCTCTTCAATCTCTATGCGAGGATGCCGTTTAGGAATGATATGGGCGGCGGAACTAGTGCGATTAATCAAGCAGCATATAAGAAGTTAAGTGATCAAGAAAAGAAAGAAAATAACTATTTAGTTGTACCATCAAAGGGTAATTTATATTTTGTATTGAATAAATATAAAACAGCAAAAAAATATGAAGAGTTAGATTTACCAATTGAAGATAAAGATTTAAGAAAGATATTAAGGTATTACTTGAAGATCAATGGGATGGGTGTATTGTTTAAGACATCAACGGGTAAACCATTAACTAGAATAGAATTAAGTAAGGTGTTACTTAAATATTCTCAAAAATATATGGAAAAAAATCAAGCCATCTCGAGTACGCTTATGAGAAAAATATATTTAAGTTCTAAGTATGGTAATATGAAAGAGGAGTTGGAGAAGGACAATAAAGTGATGGGGCATTCGAAGCAAGTTGCATTAGATACTTATGTAAAGAAAGCGAAAGATTAATAATTATTCAGTTTTCCCATTTTTACTTGTCATCTACTCTCATATCTTGAAGATTTTCCTTTAAAGATTTAATTACATCAGATTTTATTTTTTTCCTTAATTTTAAAATCAAAGAATCTAGTTCTTTATGAAAATCTTCATTATCTTCAAGAAACTCTTCATTGTCTTCTTCAATATCACCCCATTCTTCTTCAAGATCACTAAGGATTACTTTTTTATCATCTTTACCTTTTCGTCTCAAATATTTTATATATAATTCATTTACTTGTTTTGATATTTTATTTTTCTTTTTATCTAGTTCTCTTTTAGCTTTCATAGCCTCCTTATCGACTACTTTCTTCTCGCGTTTTGGAGGTAATTTTATTTCAATATCTTTATACATCTCATAATCCATAATCTTTTCAATTAATTTCTTTTTATTGTCTGTGCTTCTCAATGGTTGACCTCTAGACTTCTCTAATTTTTTACCTTCAGCAGTTTGATTCCATTGTTCTATAATATCACGTAAATATTGTACATCTCTTATTCTATTGATACCATCACGTATCTCTATTATTGGATTTATTTTTCTAGCTTTCTTTGGTTTCTTTGGGGCTTCAACCTTTCCCTCTAGTTTTTTATTATCTCAATCCCCTCTTTTTCTAATGCTTTTAATTCATCTACACCTCCACTTTTATAACCCTTATTAATAAGTGATTTTTCACTCACTTTTCTTCTTCTTTCGTATGCTTCTATATCTATTTTCCATTCTTTTAAACCTTCCTCAACTGATATTTTACCTTTTTTTACTTTACTCTTAATTTTATCAATTTTTGATTTACTACCACTAAATCTTAAAGGTGGAGGCGATTTTTCATCTTTCTTTGTTCCCATTTTATTGATTTTTTTCTGAACTTCTTTTAATGCTTTAACACCACCACCAGTAATGTTACCACTAGAATCAACTTTTTCATAAGAAATAACTTTATCAAATAATTCATTATCTAATGCTTGACGATTTTCCTCTTTTTCTTCATCTGTAAGACTATTGAACTTTTTAAGGGTGTTTTCTAAAATTGTTTTTGCTTCACCTTCAGCTGTCATGATCATAGAAATTAAACCACCTTTCATACGATGACCTGCCTGCTGAAGTTTCTTAGGTGATTCTTTTTTCTTAGATTTCTTTTCTGATCCACGTTTTAAAATTGATTCCCAGTTTTTAATACCCTTTTTATTCTGGGATTGACTGGATCTATAAAATCTTAAACCACCTTCCAATTGTTTTATTTCGGGTTTGGTAAAGTTACTTGTTTTTTTCTTATCTATTATAGAACCAAGAACTTCTAGAGTTTTATTCTTTTTTTTCTGATTAATATCTACATAACCCGATTCAAACGAACTTTTCTGATACTGTGAAATTACATATAAAACATTGCTTAAAAACATTTCCTCTGGTGTTTGTATTTTTTCTTTTATTGGTGATTCCTTCTTATCTTCCTTCTTTGCTGGCTGATTTTCATATTTTTCCATTTGTGCTTTTTCCGTTGGTGTAATATCGTTTACTGCTTTTCTTGATAATTTAAAATATTCTTCACTTGTTAATAGCTTCACCTTCTTAGCTTTAATTCTTTCTCCTACTTTCTTAGCACCTTCACTAGGAAACTTCTTCTTTTCTTTCTTTTTCTTTTCAACTACTGTTATTTTACTCGGATCAAAACGAGGTCTTCCTACTTTTGCCACTGGTCTTACATCATCTTCTTTTTTTGCTGGCTGCTTCTTAGGGGCTGGCTTCTTAGGGGCTGGCTTCTTAGGGGCTGCCTTCTTAGGGGCTGGCTTCTTAGGCACCATTGATTTTGTTGCCTTCTTTACAGCTTCCTTTTTTAATTCTCTTTCTTTCTTTTTCTGAGCTATAGCCTTCTCTTCTTTCTTCTCAGATGCCTTCTGCTTTTGTAGTTCAGTTTTAGCTTTCGGTTTCGTAAGTGCTTCAGCACCCTTTAAGGTAATAGTTTGTGATTTACGACTTACCACTCGAAGTGACTTATTTTTATGATCAATTGAATATCCTTTTTTTTCAATCAATTTAATTAAACCATCACGGTTAGTACCCGTAGGTATTTTAATAGATACTAATATATTGTGTGCTTTTATTAGTTTTCTAATTTCAGCACTTGTTAGTTCTCCATTTTTCATAGGCATCTCTTTTAAGTATATATTACAAAATAAAAATAAATTATATATTATAAAAAATGTTTATCGATAAAACGCATTCAAAGAAAGACATAGTTAATTTATTTAGAAAACACGGAGTATTCATAAATGATGAATTAACCAAAGGTAAAATAGTAAGTAATATAGAAGAATATTTTGAAGAGGTAGTATATAATGATAAAATTAAAAATTGTACTGAATTAAAAGAATATTTGAAAAACCCATCGAATAAACAAAGACCAACGACACAAGAAAAAAGAGATATTATGTTTAGTGCAAAAAAGATAATCAAGTGGGCTAAAAATGATTATATTTTTGATATGACAACATATTGTAATCAAAATGATCCATATAATGATATAATGAGTATTTACATGTGGGGAGATTTACCAAGTGTAAGGAGAGCTTGTAGATTATACAATTTAAGTATTTATTGTAAAGATAATGTTAATCCAATAATTACTGAAGAAGTTGAAGAAGAGATGAATAAAAATAAAATAATAAAACAACAATATATTAGTAAATTACAAATTAGACATACAACAAAAGAAAATCCGGTGATTGTAAGTTTCGATTGAAAATAAAATATATCTATTAAGTATAAATGAGTATTTTATTGCATGGAGATTGTTTAGAAGAAATGAAAGGTTTAGATGATAATTCTATTGATTTAATATTCTGTGATTTACCTTATGGTCAAACAAGTTGCAAGTGGGATTGTTGTATCGATTTAGAGAAGTTTTGGATTGAAGTAATGAGAATTAAGAAATTAAACACTCCCATCTTTATGACAACAACTACCAAGTTTGGTGTAAGTTTAATTAATTCAGCGCCGAAGAAATGTCATTTTAGATATGATATTGTATGGGTCAAGTCAGCCCCCGCTGGTTTCTTAAGTGCTAAAAAGATGCCTATGAGAAAACATGAGATGATATATGTATTTTATGAGAAATTACCTTTTTATGATTTATCTAGTCATAAACATAAGTTTCTTAATAGTAAGAATGGTATGAAAGGTCAAGATAATTTATGTTATGGAAGTGAAGTAAAACAAGTACAAAATAAACAATACGACCCACCACTACCCGTATCAGTTGTTAAAGAAGATAAACAAATCATTAAAGGTGAAAATAATACTTATAATACCGAAGGAAGAAAGAAACCTATTGTAAGGGAGAAGGCGGGTAAATATGAAACACCACTACCCGTATCAGTTGTTAAAGAAGATATAGATGAAAAATATAAAAATAAAGGTGGATTGTATAGTAAGGTTTCTCGTAATGGTTTATTAAAAGCCGAACCCCATTATGATCCACCACTACCAACAACTATGTTAGAAGTTAAATCAACAAGAGGGAAACATTCAACTGAAAAACCCGTTGAATTAATGGAGTGGGTATTAAAGTATTATTCTAAAGAAGGAGATACTATATTAGATCCAACTATGGGTAGTGGTTCAACTGGTGTAGCATGTAAGAATATGAATAGAAACTTTATAGGGATTGAAAAAGACCCCGAAATATATGAAGTAGCTGTGAATAGAATTGAAGAATAGTGCGTTTTATGTGAAAATAAAATCTATTGTTATACTATAAATGAATAACATTCAAAGAAATGATTTAAACTTCGGATTTAAAAGTGAAGAAGAAATACATACTATTCTAGAGGAGCAATATGGAACATTATTAAGATCAAGTAAAAATCCGGAGATGGGGAAGTTTTATGAGTTCGATAAATATAATGAAGATTATTTTATTGAGATTAAAACAAGAAGAATACCCCACGATAAATATCCAACATTATTCTTTGGAGAAAATAAATTAATTAAAGGAGATGAAATATTAAAGAAGTGTCCTAATTTAAGAATCTTTTATTTGTGGAGATGTCATGATGGTATCTATGGTTGGGAGCATCGTTCAAGTGAATATGATATTTGTAAAAGAGGGAGATGCGATAGAGGTAAAAATGAGTTTGATGATTGTGTAGATATAAAACAAAAATATATTAAACCATTAAAAAATCTATTAGATAAATAAATGGTGGTAACGAACAAGCAAAAGTTTAATAAGAAATATAAGCAACCTTTAAAAACTGCAAATGGTAAAGATGATATTTCTAGATTAACTGGAATACCTATGAAGATATTAGATGATGTATATGATCGCGGAGTTGGAGCTTTTAAAAATAATAGAGCAGCAGTACGTCCATCAGTAAAGTCGGCGGAGCAATGGGCTATGGCGAGAGTATATGCTTTTGTAATGAAAGGAAAAGCATATAGAACGGCTGACAAAGATTTAGCGGATAAAGTAAGAAAGAAAAAGATTAAAGGATATATTAAGTAAGTTTCTTTTTAGGCATAATAAAATAACCATTACTTTCATCATTATCGATTATCTTAAGTTTCATTAAAGCAAATAGACAAGATATAAAGTATTCATGGTCGCTTCTCCGAATAGGTTGTTTATTTCTTTTTCTATAATATATAATATTACAATAATGTGTTAATGTATATATAATCTTTTTAATTTTAATTTTTTGTTTCATAGATTTCAATATCAAATACTCACCTTGATATTTATATCTTTCAAATGTTTTTTTTTTAGTTAATGGGAATGAGCTTATAAGTAATCCTTTGTAATATAAGTTAAGTGATCCATCACATCCATTATATATCATTTTCTCTATATAATATAATAGATATTAATCTTTTTAAGTATTGTAGATGTATTATTATACCCTTTTAATGGTTATAGTGTAGTATTATGCTCTTTAAGTGCTAATTTTTGGCATATATTTTAAAATATATGCCGTTTTATTTTTCTTTAAGTGCTATTTAAGGTATAATAAATGATTATATAGCCTTTTTATCGATAATATTAAGTATAATGATGGATTATACGTTTGATCTAGTAGAATTATTATCTATGCTTAAGTATAAATGGATAGACAAAATATACTTAAAAAGAAAATGGATAATATAATCAAAGAGAATAAAATGGTTGATACTAATATAATGCAATTCAAAGATTTCAAAGGACATAGTAATTTTAATGTGGTACTAGAACCCTTTAAGAAAAAAACTAAACTTGAAATAGAAAGTATGATAGGCAATAGTAAATGTAATAAGAATTATTATTTTGAATGGACTACATATCAATCCAAAGTTAAACCTTTTTATGATATCGATATGTTTTATGAAAATAAAGAGGATCAAGAAAAGAATATTGATATTATTAAGAATGAAACTCTAGAATTACTAAAGGGTCTATATCCCGAAACTGATATAGCTATTTCTTCTAGTCATGGTGAAAAAGTTAAAGTTAAAACTGTAAAGAAGATTAAGAATAAGATTAATGGTTATGCTGTATCATTTCATTTTGTTATGTGTGATTATGAAACAACCGTGGAAAAATTAAGAGAGTTTAATGACAAGCATAATCTATATGATATTAAGTTTAAGAATACAGATCACAAGATGTTTGATAAAGCTGTTTATAGGGATGGTGGTAATATGAGATTTCTTTATTCATACAAACCTAATGATGACCGACAAAAAGTCCCAGACAATTATGTCGATAGTTTCAATCTTACTAAACATGTCATTCAAAGTAGTGATGCTACAAACTATTGGAAACGCCCTATGCCTTCTACTGTTTCACCACCAGCATCTCCGCCTCAATCTCCTAAACCTAAAGATATTGTAGAAGAGTTAGAAGTACCAAAAAGAGTTTATGATGCTGGTGAATTGCAATCTATTCTAGATATGTTGCCTAGTGAATGTTATGAGTATGATACATGGGTAAAGATTGGTATGGCTCTCCATAATATTACTGAGGGTGATAATGTAGGCATTGGTATTTATGCTGATTGGTCTAAGAAAGATAACGGGTTTGATCTTGATTTAATTAAGAAAAATTGGAAGTACTGGAATAAAAAGAAGAAGGGTAATAAGCTTGGTCTTACATTCTTAAGAAAACTTAAAAGTAAATATCAGCCTAAAAATACTCAATGTTTAGAGCAAGTATTTCTCGGAGGTTTAAAAGATATCACATTTGGTAAAGGAATGAAGACAGCTAAAAGGGGTATGATGAGAGAACTAAATAATAGATTGATTTTTGTAAAAGAAACTGGTGATTATATTCTTCTTGATAAAAAGATTATTCGAAAAGATAATGGTGAATTAATTAAAAAAGATTGTTGGTATTTGAAAACAGCCACAAAAACAAAAGACCATTTCATAAAAGAAAAGTTTTCATTTACTTATATTGAAGATGGAGATGATGAAGATGATGAATATAATGATGATGAAAAAGGAGAAAAGAAAACAATTTATATTGACCCCTTTAGAATATGGTGTGAATGGATTGATAGACGAGAAGTAAGAGCAATTGGTTTTGATCCAAGAGAAAAACCTAATAGTGATTTATTTAATCTATGGAATGGTTTCAATATTAGTAAAGAAGTAGCTGATGAATATGATGAGAAGGCAGCAGAACCAATACTTAATGTTATTAAAGATATTTGGTGTCAAGGTGATGAGAATAGTTATAATTATGTTCTTGATTATTTTAGTCATGTTATTCAAAAACCCCATATTAAAACGGGTGTATTACTTGCTCTAAAATCGAAACAAGGTGGTATGAAAGGTATTATCCTTGAAAAACTCGCACAGATTATAGGCGACGATCACTACGCTCAAAATAGCAATGCAAACTTCTTATTTGGTGATTTCAACGGACAATTAGAAGGTAAAGTATTCGTTAATCTTGATGAAGCTTTTTGGGGTGGCGATAAGAAATTAGAGGGTACTATTAAAAATATGATTACTGAAAAAAGACAAACTATCAATAAAAAGAATAAAGAAAATTATACGATAGATGATTATGCTAATTATGTTATTACAACTAATAATGATTGGTTTGCGGGTTGTACTGAAGATGATAGAAGGCATTATTGCTTACAATTAGATAATAGAATGGCTGGTAGAATGACACCGGAAAAAAAGAAATATATTCAACCCGTTTTAGATGCTCCGTGTGAAGCATTCGCAAAGATATTATATAATAGAAATATTAGTAGTTACAATCCAAGACAATTTAAGAAAACTAAACTTCTTCAAGAACAAGTCGAGAGAAATTGGAATAGTCCTAAAGTGTGGTGGAATGATGTAATGAAAGATGGAGGTTTTGAACTAGGTAATCATTTTATTGAATGGAATAAAGTTCTTGAAGTTCAAGGTGAATATACTATGAAACAATATGGGCAAGAAATCAAGAATAAAAAGAAAGAGAAAAAGGTTGTTTATTCTAAAGATTTCTTATTTGATTGTTATGATAGAAAAAGTTATGATGGTAGGAAGTTCATGAATAGTGCCTTTTGGAGAGAAATACAAAAGAATTGTCTAGGTGATCTATATGTTGAGAATAAATTACAAATTAAAAAAGAAAGAAAGATATATGTATTTCTACCTTCTTTAGATGAAGCCCGTGAAAGATGGAATGAAATGCAAGAGTTCGAATATGATTATGATGATGATGATGAGAATGAATGGGAAGTTGATGATGGATATAGTAGTGATGATGAATAATTTAACGAAGTGTTGCTTTGCTTAATATGATGATTTCTTTTTTTTAACAGTTGTTTTTTTTTTAGTTTTAAAACCGTCAAATATCTTTTCGGGTTTTATTTTAGTTTCTTCTTCTAAATCTTTTTTAATATCTATTTGGATATTATCGTGATTAGTGATCGGTTTAACATTTACATTTTTTACATTCTTTTTCTTTTTCGGCATTATAACATTATCTTTTATTTTTTTTTTATTGGTATAAAAAAAATATATTTATTAATTATAAAATGAGTTTAGTAATTACTTCGAATGTCGCTCAAGAGGATAACCCCGAGTTTTCAAATGCTTTTAAACCCTACTCCTATCAAAATAGATTACTCAACACCATGAGAATACCACCTAATAGTGAGATTGCATTACAGAGTGCTAAAATTAATAAAAATGGTTTATTTGTTCTTGATAGAGCTAATGCTGGGTTTTGTCATTATTTTGGGACGCCAATTGTAAATGATGCTACTAAACTTGCTGCTGGTGAACAAATAGCGGATCTTGATAGTAGCACTACACAACCTTTTAGAGGTACTATTGGAGGTGGTGCTGCTTTTAATGCTGGTGGTAGAAATGAAAGAAATGTTGAAGACATGGCGTTAGATCTTAAAGCGGGTCTAGATGCTTGTGCTTTTCACCCTAGTTTAATTATAGGTAAGGGGACTGAAGGTGCTGATGGTTTTACAAGTAGTATCACGGCTGAAGCTAAATATGATACTGATAATAGTTTTAAAGGTTTTGAAATTGTTAGTACACAAGATGATGCTGCTTTAACTACAAGAGATAATGATGATATTGTATTTAGTGATATATCTAAAAATAACTCTTTTAATTTCGCACAAGATAAGGGTTCAGTTACTTCTAGTGATCCAGATGGATTTTATGTTCAGAACAGAGAGTTTCCAATTGCTCAAAATGGTGGTCAATGTGTTTTTGATGTAACTGGTGCTAATACGGGGCCTTGGATGGTTGGTCTATCAAGAATTAATAAACCTAAAGATACTGGTGCGGGTGATTTCGAACATCTACCTTCTTATTTTGATAATAGTAGAACTAATGGAGCGTTAGTAAGTGGAAGGCGTATAAGAGGTTATTATAGATATGGTGATATTGTTGTATGCCGTGTTGGTGGTAATATTCGGGTATTTCAAGCGGGTAGTGATAGTGGTACTCTTGTAGGAAGAACTAAAATTAATGGTATTTACATGAATGAGATTATCTATTATGGTGCTCACGGCGGGCCGGGTAATCAAGTTGATGCTGATGATGTTTATAAAGTTAAGTTTACATTATCGAATGAAGAGATCAAAATTGAGGTTAGTGATGATAAAGGTGCGTTTACACTATTAGCCGACCACTCGACTCTTAAGGGAGGTGGTAAAAATAAATGTTTAAATCCCGTGAATGCCGCTCAATGGGCTATGTATCCAGTTATGGCTGCCTCGGGTGGTGCTGCTGGTGGTAAAGTTCTTAAATTAGACAGTATAGAGCATTATGCTTCATACCCTAAATATACTGATACTCGGTATGATGAATATGATTGGTGGGGTTGGTCGCAAGATAATAATGAAACTACATTTTGTTTAGAATTAGAAAAAAGACCTTGGAATGATGCG